>OJXT01000005.1_pt1 | contig 267878 bp, 249 predicted proteins | sample 1600741 | NCBI WGS metagenome assembly OJXT01 (sample SAMN04436840, study PRJEB24849) | human gut metagenome | biome: human gut; feature: NICU; material: stool | host: Homo sapiens | place: USA: Saint Louis, MO | collected 2011-10-03 | reverse complement strand
GAAAAGTGTTACCTATGTTCCCGGTCTGATCTGTCACCTATGTATCCGGTCATACACTTCGCTTACCGGGCCTACAAAAGCACGAACGTTAACGCGACATCCCCTGCCCCATCTTTATCACCGCCGCAATATTCCTTGCGGCCATCTGTACATTCTGTTGCGCATTTTCCAGCGCGTCCTCCAGCGAGCAGATGGTGTAAATCACGCTGAATACGGCATCCAGTCCGTGCTCATGCACCACGCCAACATCCGCCGTCAGGCTGCCGGCAATGCCGATAACCGGCTTGTTATAGCGTTTCGCGACTCTCGCCACGCCAACGGGCACTTTGCCGTGGATCGTCTGGCTGTCGATACGCCCTTCGCCCGTGATCACCAGATCGGCATCCGCGACCTGTTCATCAAGATGCAGGGCATCGGTGACAATCTCAATCCCCTGACGGAGCTGTGCGCCGCAAAATGCATACAGCGCCGCCCCCATTCCGCCAGCCGCACCGCCGCCCGCCAGGTTTAAGACGTCAATATCCAGATCCCGGGCGATAATTTTTGCGTAATGCGCCAGCGCGTTGTCCAGCGTCCTGACCATCTCCGGCGACGCCCCTTTCTGCGGACCAAATACCGCAGAAGCGCCAGTCTCGCCGATCAGGGGGTTGGTCACATCGCAGGCCACTTCAATTCGACAGTCTGCCAGCCGCTTATCCAGCCCGCTAAGATCGATATGCGCAAGGCTTGCCAGTTCGCCGCCGCCCGGCCCAACGGGCTTTGCTTTCGCATCCAGCAGTTTTACGCCCAGCGCCTGCACCATGCCTGCGCCACCGTCATTGGTCGCGCTGCCTCCAATGCCAATAATGATATGCTTAACGCCCGCATCCAGCGCATGACGGATCAGTTCCCCGGTTCCCCAGGAGGTGGTGATTAACGGGTTACGCTTTGCGGGAGCAACAAGCTCCAGACCGCTCGCTGCCGCCATCTCGATAAAGGCGCTTTTCCCGTCTCCGGATAACCCGAAAAACCCTTCCACCCGTTCACCCAAAGGTCCGGTAACGGGAACATGGACAAGACGCCCATGCGTGGCAGCCACCATCGCTTCCACCGTCCCTTCGCCACCATCGGCAACCGGTAATTTGACATAGTCCGCTGACGGGAAAATTTCGCGAAAACCGACCTCTATCGCCGTCGCCACCTCCAGCGCGCTCAAGCTTTCCTTATACGAGTCCGGAGCGATAACAATTTTCATAAGCCATCCTTACGCATGTTAGTTACGTTAAGCATACACCACGTAAGGGACCACTCATGGGAGCGGTCCCAATGCGCTTATCGTACCATGCACGGACGTTTATTGTCGAATGTCCACTCTGGGATCAGGTATTGCATCGCCAGCGCGTCATCACGCGCGCCCAGGCCGTGTTTCTGGTACAGCTCATGCGCTTTCATGACCTGATCCATATCCAGCTCAACGCCCAGCCCCGGCGTAGCAGGAACTTGCACCATGCCGCCTTTGATTTCAAACGGCTGTTTGGTCAGGCGCTGGTTGCCCTCCTGCCAGATCCAGTGGGTGTCGATGGCGGTAATGTTGCCCGGCGCAGCAGCCGCTACGTGGGTGAACATCGCCAGCGAGATGTCGAAGTGGTTGTTGGAGTGCGAGCCCCAGGTCAGGCCGAACTCATGGCACATCTGCGCCACGCGAACCGAACCCTGCATCGTCCAGAAGTGCGGGTCTGCCAGCGGAATGTCCACCGATTGCAGCGAGAGCGTGTGCCCCATCTGACGCCAGTCGGTCGCGATCATGTTGGTAGCTGTTGGCAGCCCGGTGGCGCGACGGAACTCCGCCATCACTTCACGTCCGGAGAAACCCTGCTCTGCGCCGCACGGATCTTCCGCGTAGGCCAGCACGCCTTTGAGCTGCTTACCGATTTTTATCGCCTCATCAAGCGACCAGGCACCGTTCGGATCCAGCGTGACGCGCGCCTGCGGGAAGCGCTTCGCCAGCGCGGCGATCGCCTCTGCTTCTTCTTCACCCGCCAGTACGCCGCCTTTCAGCTTGAAGTCATTAAAGCCATATTTTTCATACGCGGCTTCCGCCAGGCGCACTACCGCGTCCGGGGTCATCGCTTCATCGTGACGCACACGATACCAGTCGCATTTTTCGTCCGGCTGGCTCTGGTACGGCAGCGGGGTGAGTTTGCGGTTGCCGATAAAGAACAGGTAGCCGAGCATTTCCACTTCGCTGCGCTGTTGGCCGTCTCCCAGCAGGGAGGCGACATTGACGCCCAGATGCTGGCCCAGCAGATCCAGCATCGCGGCTTCAATGCCCGTGACCACATGGATAGTGGTGCGCAGATCAAACGTTTGCAGACCACGGCCACCCGCATCACGATCGGCAAAGGTCGTTCGCACGCGAGTCAGCACATTTTTGTACTCGCCCAGCGTTTTACCCACCACCAGCGGAATGGCGTCCTCCAGCGTTTTACGGATCTTCTCCCCGCCCGGGATTTCACCGACACCGGTATGCCCTGAGTTGTCCTTGATCACCACAATATTACGGGTGAAGAACGGCGCATGGGCGCCGCTCAGGTTCATCAGCATGCTGTCATGTCCCGCGACAGGAATGATCTGCATGGAGGTGACTACAGGGGTAGAAAATGTGCTCATCGTTCGATCCTTTTATCAGTGACGTCCAAATACAGGGCGCTTACGGTCAAATGTCCAGCCGGGGATAAGGTATTGCATCGGGCCTGCGTCGTTACGCGCGCCGCCCGGCAGTTTTTTATACGCTTCATGCGCCTTGTGGATCTGATCCCAGTCAAGCTCCACGCCCAGCCCCGGCGCATCCGGTACGGCAATGGTGCCGTTTTTGATTTCAAGTGGATTTTTGGTCAGGCGCGCTTCGCCTTCCTGCCAGATCCAGTGCGTATCGATGGCGGTCGGGTTGCCCGGCGCCGCCGCGCCAACGTGGGTAAACATCGCCAGCGAAATGTCAAAATGGTTATTGGAGTGGCAGCCCCAGGTGAGCCCCCAGTCATCGCACAGCTGTGCCACGCGCACCGCGCCGGAAAGAGTCCAGAAGTGCGGGTCCGCCAGCGGTATGTCCACCGCATTCAGCATCACCGCATGGCCCATTTCACGCCAGTTGGTGGCGATCATGTTGGTCGCAACCGGCAGCCCGGTAGCGCGGCGGAATTCGGCCATCACCTCGCGGCCAGAAAAGCCCTGCTCGGCGCCGCACGGATCTTCCGCGTAGGTCAGCACGTCGCCCAGCCCTTTGCACAGCGCGATAGCTTCATCCAGCAGCCAGGCGCCGTTCGGATCGACGGTGATGCGTGCCTCCGGGAAGCGTTTTTTCAACGCGCGCACGCTGTCAATCTCCTGCTCGCCGGGCAGAACGCCGCCTTTCAGCTTGAAGTCTTTAAAGCCGTAGCGATCCTGCGCCGCCTCTGCCAGGCGTACCACCGCTTCGCCAGAGAGCGCCTCCTGATGACGCAGGTGATACCACGCGTGGCTGCCCGGCGAGCGTTCCAGATACGGCAGATCGGTTTTCGTCCGGTCGCCAACGTAGAACAGATAGCCCAGCACCGTTACCGCATCACGCTGTTTGCCTGGCCCCAGCAGTTCGCAGACCGGCACGTTCAGCGCCTTGCCCAGTAAATCGAGGAGAGCCGCCTCCAGCGCCGCCACCGCGTTAACGCGCAGTTCAAACGTCCAGGCGCCTTTGCCGAAGGTATCAAAATCCGCCGACTGGTTGCCCTTATGCACCCGCTGAACCACCTTGTTCAGGCGGGCGACCTCCTGCCCAACCACCTGCGGGATGGCGTCGACCAGCGTCTGGTAAATCACCTCTCCGCCAGGCGCTTCCCCGACGCCGGTATTCCCTGCGCTGTCGGTCAGCACCACAATGTTGCGGGTGAACCAGGCGTTATGCGCGCCACCAATGTTGAGCAGCATGCTGTCCTGCCCCGCCACCGGAATGACCTTCATCTCCGTCACGATCGGGCTTGATTGCGTTGTCATCATCCACGCTCCCCAACAGGTTTTAGTTCGATTCGTTTGATGTCACCCACCAGCACCAGATAACTGAGTACCGCCACCAGCGCATGGACGCCTACATAAATCAGCGCGCCGTTGAAGGAGCCGGTGGTGCCGACGATGTAACCGATAGCGATTGGGGTGACAATGCCGGAAATGTTGCCAAACATGTTGAACAGACCGCCGCTCAGGCCGCTGATCTCTTTCGGCGCGGTATCTGCCATCACCGCCCAGCCCAGTGCGCCAATGCCTTTACCGAAGAAGGCCATCGCCATAAAGCCGATAATCATCCACTCCGCGCTGACGTAGTTACAGAACACCATGGTCATGGAGAGCAGCATGCCGAGCACGATTGGCGTTTTACGCGCAATATTCAGCGAACCGGTACGACGCATCAGCCAGTCGGAGATGACCCCGCCAAGCACCCCGCCCACGAAGCCGCAGATGGCCGGCACGGAGGCGACAAACCCCGCCTTCAGAATCGACATCCCACGCGCCTGCACCAGGTAAACCGGGAACCAGGTGATAAAGAAGTAGGTTAAGGCGTTAATGCAGTACTGGCCGAGATAGATACCGATCATCATTCGTGAGCCGACGAGCTGTTTGATCTGCCCCCATTTCTGGCTGAACGGAACTTTAGCTTTCTGGGTTTTCTGATCCATGTTGATCAGCGCCCCACCTTCAGCAATGTAGTCCAGCTCTTTCTTGTTCACGCCCGGATGCTGGTTTGGTTCGTGGATCACTTTCAGCCAGATGAAGCTGATGACGATCCCCAGCCCGCCCATGAAGAAGAAGACGTGCGACCAGCCCACTTCGTGCGTCAGCCAGCCCATGATTGGCGCGAAAATAACCGTCGCAAAGTATTGCGCCGAGTTAAAGATGGCTACCGCCGTTCCCCTCTCCTGCGCCGGGAACCAGGCGGCCACAATACGGCTGTTGCCAGGGAATGATGGCGCTTCCGCTAAGCCCACCAGGAAGCGGAGGGTAAAGAGCGCAATGATAATGCCGAAGCCGCTGAAGATATCCACGAAGCCCTGTAACAGGGTAAACATCGACCAGATGAAAATGGACCAGAAATAGACCCGTTTTGAGCCAAAGCGGTCCAGCAGCCAGCCGCCAGGGATTTGGCCGATTACGTAGGCCCATGAAAATGCGGAGAAAACATAACCCATACCCACCGGATCAAGTCCGATATCTTTTGCCATCTCAGAGCCGGCAATGGATAACGTGGCACGGTCGCCGTAGTTGAAAGAGGTGACGATAAACAGCATCACCACTATCCAGTAGCGGGCGTTGGTGCGCTTCTCAGCGCTGCTCGCTGCGTGGCTTAATGTACTCATTGTTGCACTCCTGAAACATAGCTTTCGCCTGGTTCATTCTGTACAGCACCTGTAGGGTAATCAGAATGAGAGATTTGTGTTTGGTTTTGGTACGGCCCGAAGCCGTTTTATAGTGACGGGAAAAGTATATGAAGGAGTGCCTCTTCACCTCACCGTGCAAAAACACAGTATTGAAGGGCGTGAGGGAGGTTGTTTAGGGCATAAGCCCAGAGGAGTGGAAGGTGGTTCACGGAAATGGCGTTTGGGGCGGGGTGTAATGCCGGGTGGCGGCGACGCCTGACCCGGCCTGGCATTGGTATAGCGCAGGGTTATTTAAGCAGCGTTGCCCAGTGCTCGACCCACGGGTTTGATTCGCTTTCTGGCTCAGGGTGTTCACCCGCATCAATCAGTAACATCTCTCCGACGCGCTGAGCGCGCTGTTCCTGCAACAGCGCGTCGAACTGCTTACCGCCGCCGCAGAAATTGGCGTAAGAGCTATCGCCGAGGGCGATGATGCCATAGTGAACATCTGGCTGATAGCCAAGCTGGTCTTTAATGCCCTGGAAAAGCGGGACGATGCTGTCCGGCAGATCGCCCTGCCCGGTGGTGGAGGTCACCACCAGAATGTATTTATCTTTATACTTTTCCCAGTCCGCCAGCTCCGGATCTTCATAGACCGTTGCTTTATGGCCCTGGTTTACGAGGATTGCTTCCGCTTCCTCCGCCACCAGCAGCGAGTTGCCGTACATCGTGCCGACAAAAATGCCTACTTCAGCCATGCTTTGCTCCCGTAATTATTGCGCTTGCTGTTCATCCTGAACGTTGCCTGCGGCAAACTCAACCCTTTCATTTTCGGGGAGTTGTCCCAGCCAGCCAAACTGTGACAGCGCCTGCATCCAGACCTCGTCCAGCCCCGCGCGAATAGTCAGCGGTTCGCCGGTAAACGGGTGCGTCAGGCGTAGCTCGCTGGCGTGCAGCATCAGCCGGTTACAGCCAAAGTGCTCTGCCGCGCTGCGGTTCTGGCGCAGATCGCCGTGCTTGCTGTCGCCGATAATCGGGTGGCGCAGATGTGCAAGGTGACGGCGAAGCTGGTGCTTGCGCCCGGTTTTGGGCAAAAGCTCAACCAGACTGTATCGCGTGGTCGGAAATTTGCTGGTCGCCACCGGCAGTTCTGTGGTCGCCATGCCGCGATAGTCGGTCACCGCAGGCTGCGGGCCTTTATCCTCGCGGGCAAATTTATCGGCGATTTTATCCAGTTCCTCCACCAGCGGATAATCAAGCGTGGCGGAGTCCGTCAGCCAGCCACGCACGATGGCGTGGTAGCGTTTCTGGATCTGGTGCTGTTCAAACTGCTGCGCCAGCAGGCGCCCGGCCTCACTGGAAAGCCCCATCAGCAGAACGCCAGAGGTTGGCCGATCCAGACGATGAGCAGTAAAGACGTGCTGACCGATCTGATCGCGCACGGTTTGCATGACCACCACTTTCTCATCGCGATCGAGCCAGCTTCGGTGCACCAGCCAGCCGGACGGTTTATTCACCGCCACTAACCACTCATCCTGATAAAGGATCTCAAGCGTCATGCATCGTCACCGGCGAAAAGCGCATCCAGCTTTTCCAGTTCCACCAGCATCATGGCACGCGCCGGGTGGGTCGCTTCCAGCGCCATTTCGTAATAGGGAGAGACGGCAAAAGACGCGGGCAACGCGTGGCCACCTTCCAGCAGCGCGTGCATACGCGGAATTAAGACCCACTGGAGCCACTCGAACGGGGCCAGCGTATCCAGACAAAACGGTTGGGTGCTGGCGAACGCGTCTGGCTGCGGCGCGTTATCCTGCCACAGCTGATGCTGGCGCATAAGGGCTTCGATGGCGTGCAACTGCGCACGAACGTTGTCGTGATGCGACATATATACCTCAACTGAAAAACGGAATGGCGCGAAGCATAGCATTGCGGAAGACAGAAATAAAAAAAGGGAGCACTGTAAAAACAGTGCTCCCGGTTCGTTTCGCAGCATTCCAGCTACAATACGTGCTCCCTGCTCATCCGTGACAACTTTTCCTGATGCCCGAAGGCCTGGTCATCCCTTTACCTTTTGCTTCCTGCTCACATCGTCCTGATGTGTAGGTTTCATCCTGAAACGTCCTGGCCATCCTGACCCACCGACCATCCTGACCGGCTCTCGTTCTCCTTCCTGGAGGTGTCCCTTACGCGTCCTGCGTGATCCACTTTGCTTCATCCTGAAGCCTTCCTGCGGCGTCATCCTGACGTGTTCCTGGTAAGAAACGCCATCATCCTGATGTTCGTTTCTCGTGTCGGCATCCTGTCGACACAGATAGAATCCGCTATTCTGCTTCGTCTTACAACCCACCTTGTGAGCAATGTAAGCCAGGCGAAACGGGGGATTTCCTTTCAGAAAACCACTAACTTGTTGAAAGAGAAGTTAATATTAATCTGAAATTCCTAAGACAATGCTAATTGTTTCGGCGATGTCTCACAGAGCGTGTAAGAGATCTCTCACACGCCCAGTAGCATCATGGATTACAGAAGCGGCTCAATTCGGGTAAGGAAATCCGCAAGTGAAGGCGCGAGAACGTCGCGGTTGCGGGTGCCGAGCGTCTCTTTAATGACCTCGCCAGACAGGTTGCAGACAGAAATGACGTCCAGTTCACTGTCGAGCGTCGCAATAAAGAGAGTCGGAGAGAGCTTAAGGCGTTTTTGCGTGACCAGGTGACCAATGAGGTTTTCCTGAACGCGTTGCAGATCGTCTTCGCTCCAGGTTTGCAGCAGCGTCAGCGGCTGTACTGCAAAACATGCAGTCATATCCCCGGCAAACTGCGTGGTATAAAATGCATGAAGCGCAGGTTGTATCACAAGGTCCATCGCGCGTTCAACCGCATTTACATTCTGCTCGCCCGTGAACGGTTTCGGTTGCCAGATAACGTAATCATCCTGCGAAGCGATAATGCACGGTGACGGCACGCCATATAAGTCAGAACTTTGCGGCCACGTCCCCCGCTTTTCATGCCAGGCATCGCAATAGCGGGTCGTGAAGGACGTCAGGGCATTTGCAGTTTCGATATCCACCGATTTCTCTCTTCTTGTAAGACAGGATAAACTCAGCCCATAAGTGTACCTGTAAAGTGGCTATGAAACATGTCTTACGAAAATCATCAGGCGTTAACGGGCTTAACGCTGGGTAAATCGACCGATTACCGCGACACCTACGATGCAAGCCTGTTGCAGGGCGTGCCGCGCAGTCTGAACCGCGATCCGCTCGGGCTGCACGCTGACGCGCTGCCGTTTGTCGGCGGCGACATCTGGACGCTGTACGAACTCTCCTGGCTGAATGCGCGCGGTCTGCCGCAGGTGGCCGTGGGCCACGTCGAGCTGGATTACGCCAGCGTAAACCTGGTCGAATCCAAGAGCTTTAAGCTCTATCTCAACAGCTTTAACCAGACCAAATTCAACAGCTGGGACGAGGTACAACAGACGCTTGAACGTGATTTAAGCGCATGCGCGCAGGGGAACGTAACCGTCTCGTTATACCGTCTGCATGAGCTGGAAGGACAGCCCATTGCCCATTTCCACGGCACCTGCATCGACGATCAGGACATTGAGGTGGAAAGCTATGAATTTAGCACCGACTACCTGGAAAACGCGGCGGGCGGAAAAGTGGTCAACGAGACGCTGGTCAGCCATCTGCTGAAATCCAACTGCCTTATCACCCATCAGCCGGACTGGGGCTCGGTACAGATCCAGTACCGCGGCCCGCAGATTGACCGTGAAAAGCTGCTGCGTTACCTGGTGTCATTCCGTCATCACAACGAATTCCACGAGCAGTGCGTGGAGCGCATCTTCAACGACATCCAGCGTTTCTGCCAGCCCGAAAAGCTGAGCGTTTACGCTCGCTACACCCGTCGCGGCGGCCTGGATATCAATCCGTGGCGCACCAATACCGATTTTGTGCCTGCCACCGGACGGCTGGTGCGCCAGTAAGATAAATATTTTCACAATATGCGGGCGGTATTCCGCCCGAAGTGTTGTGAAACGTCATAAGCCAGGGCTATTGTAATCAACAGGGAAAGACGATAATCGTCCCATAAGGAGCTCACTTGATTACACATATTAGCCCGCTTGGCTCTATGGATATGTTGTCGCAGCTGGAAGTGGACATGCTTAAACGCACCGCCAGTAGCGACCTTTATCAACTGTTTCGTAACTGTTCACTTGCCGTACTGAACTCCGGAAGCCTGACCGACAACAGTAAAGAGCTGCTGTCCCGCTTCGAAAGTTTTGATATCAACGTGCTGCGCCGCGAGCGCGGGGTGAAGCTGGAAGTGATCAACCCGCCGGAAGACGCTTTTGTCGACGGGCGTATTATTCGCTCACTTCAGGCCAACCTGTTTGCCGTGCTGCGCGACATTCTGTTTGTTAACGGACAGATCAGCAACGCCGGACGTTTCCAGCATCTTGACCTGGAAAGTTCCGTTCATATCACCAACCTGGTCTTCTCCATTCTGCGTAACGCCCGCGCCCTGCACGTGGGCGAAGCGCCGAACATGGTCGTCTGCTGGGGGGGTCACTCCATTAACGAAACCGAATACCTGTATGCCCGCCGCGTGGGGACGCAGCTCGGCCTGCGCGAACTGAATATCTGTACCGGTTGCGGTCCTGGCGCGATGGAAGCGCCAATGAAAGGCGCGGCAGTAGGTCACGCGCAGCAACGCTATAAAGAAGGCCGTTTTATCGGCATGACCGAGCCGTCGATCATCGCCGCTGAGCCGCCTAACCCGCTGGTTAACGAACTGATTATTATGCCGGATATCGAAAAACGTCTTGAGGCGTTTGTCCGTATCGCGCACGGCATCATCATCTTCCCGGGCGGCGTGGGTACGGCGGAAGAGCTGCTTTACCTGCTCGGGATCCTGATGAACCCGGCCAACAAAGATCAGGTTCTGCCGCTGATCCTGACCGGCCCGAAAGAGAGCGCCGACTACTTCCGCGTGCTGGACGAGTTTATCGTGCATACGCTGGGCGAAGACGCGCGCCGTCACTACCGCATTATTATTGACGATGCCGCAGAAGTGGCCCGTCAGATGAAAAAAGCGATGCCGCTGGTAAAAGAGAATCGTCGTGATACCGGGGATGCCTACAGCTTTAACTGGTCCATCCGTATCGCACCGGATCTTCAGATCCCCTTCGAGCCGTCGCATGAGAACATGGCGAACCTTAAACTCTATCCGGATCAGCCGGTGGAAGTACTGGCTGCCGACCTGCGTCGCGCCTTCTCTGGCATCGTGGCGGGGAACGTGAAAGAGGTGGGAATACGCGCAATTGAAGAGTTTGGCCCGTATAAGATCCACGGTGACCCGGAGATGATGCGCCGCATGGATGACATGTTGCAGGGCTTTGTCGCTCAGCACCGCATGAAGCTTCCGGGCTCTGCCTATATTCCGTGTTACGAAATCATCAAGTAAAGCGACATTTATCTCCTCTCAAGCCGGATCGTCATCCGGCTTTTTTATTCGTAATGCAATTCATAGCGATCTTCAATGTTATTAACAAATCTGACGCCTGCGCAAACGATTACCTAGTTTTTGAAACCGTAAATAATCAGCCTTAATCGAAATTACCCGCCAGAAAATCCTAAAATCCCATTTCTTTACAGCGAAAGACACCTATCTCGCGGGTCGACCTTTTCGAAAACATGTCGTTAATGGTAGCCTTCGCGCCCGTAAATTCTCTTTGATGTTTTTTTAACAGATAAATGGTCTAAAGATACCCACATCACAAGTGGATTATTGCATTTGGGATCGCGATCACTGATAGATTCATAACTAGAATGTATCTTTCCGCCCGCCAATAGTTACGGGCAAAAATTATTAAAAAACCGTCACTGAACGAATTTCATATTACCGTCAGGCACTTTTTCATCGGATTTGACTAAAAACCTGACAATTTGCTTCCTCCAGGAGATACAGATGGAAACCACTCAAACCAGCACCGTTGCTTCGATTGAATCCCGAAGCGCCTGGCGCAAAACGGATACCATGTGGATGCTTGGCCTGTACGGCACAGCAATCGGCGCTGGTGTACTGTTCCTTCCTATCAACGCAGGTGTCGGCGGTATGATCCCGCTGATCATCATGGCCCTCATCGCCTTCCCGATGACCTTCTTTGCACACCGCGGCCTGACCCGCTTCGTGCTGTCCGGTAAAAACCCGGGCGAAGACATCACTGAAGTCGTTGAAGAACACTTCGGCGTCGGCGCAGGTAAGCTGATTACCCTGCTCTACTTCTTCGCGATTTACCCGATTCTGCTGGTGTACAGCGTTGCTATCACCAACACCGTTGAAAGCTTTATGATGCACCAGCTTCAGATGACCCCGCCGCCGCGTGCGATTCTGTCCCTGATCCTGATCGTCGGTATGATGACCATCGTGCGCTTCGGCGAGCAGATGATTGTGAAAGCGATGAGCGTGCTGGTGTTCCCGTTTGTTGCGGCCCTGATGGTGCTGGCTCTGTACCTGATCCCACAGTGGAACGGCGCTGCGCTGGAAACCCTGTCTCTCAGCAGCGCATCCACGACCGGCAACGGTCTGCTGCTGACCCTGTGGCTGGCGATCCCGGTGATGGTGTTCTCCTTCAACCACTCGCCAATCATCTCTTCCTTCGCGGTAGCGAAGCGTGAAGAGTACGGCAATGGCGCAGAGAAGAAGTGCTCCAGCATCCTGGCTCGCGCGCACATCATGATGGTACTGACTGTAATGTTCTTCGTGTTCAGCTGCGTGCTGAGCCTCTCCCCGGCGGATCTGGCGGCGGCGAAAGAGCAGAACATCTCTATTCTGTCTTACCTGGCAAACCACTTTAACGCACCGCTGATTGCGTGGATGGCGCCGATCATCGCAATTATCGCCATCACCAAATCCTTCCTGGGCCACTACCTGGGCGCACGTGAAGGCTTCAACGGCATGGTGATTAAATCTCTGCGCGGTAAAGGCAAGACCATTGAAATCAACCGTCTGAACAAAATCACTGCGCTGTTCATGCTGGTGACCACCTGGGCGGTAGCCACCCTGAACCCAAGCATTCTGGGCATGATTGAAACCCTGGGCGGCCCGATTATCGCGATGATCCTGTTCCTGATGCCGATGTACGCGATTCAGAAAGTGCCTGCGATGCGTAAATACAGCGGCCATATCAGCAACGTGTTCGTTGTTGTGATGGGCCTGATTGCCATCTCCGCTATTTTCTACTCGCTGTTCAGCTAATACCTCCTGCGCCGTCTGCGGACGGCGCACTTCTCCCCTCTGACTGAAGCAATGGACGCATCATGATTAGCGTATTCGATATCTTCAAAATCGGTATTGGTCCTTCCAGCTCTCACACCGTCGGACCAATGAAAGCCGGTAAACAATTCACGGATGACTTGATTGCACGCGGCATTTTGCACGACATCACCCGCGTGGTTGTCGATGTATATGGTTCCCTTTCCCTGACCGGTAAAGGCCACCATACCGATATTGCCATTATCATGGGGCTGGCGGGTAATCTGCCGGATACCGTTGATATTGATGCAATACCTGGCTTTATCCAGGACGTGAACACCCACGGTCGTTTGCTGCTGGCGAACGGCGAGCATGAGGTTGAATTCCCGGTTGATCACTGCATGAATTTCCATGCGGATAACCTGTCGCTGCACGAAAACGGCATGCGCATTACCGCGCTGGCCGGCGACAAAGCGGTTTACAGCCAGACGTATTACTCCATCGGCGGCGGGTTTATCGTCGACGAGGACCATTTTGGTCAAAGCACTAATTCTGCCGTTGACGTGCCGTACCCGTACAAAAACGCGGCCGACTTACAGCGTCACTGCCAGGAGACAGGGCTTTCTCTCTCCGGCCTGATGATGAAAAACGAGCTGGCCCTGCACAGCAAAGAGGAGCTGGAACAGCACTTCGCTAACGTCTGGGAAGTGATGCGCAGCGGCATTGAGCGCGGGATCACCACCGAAGGCGTGCTGCCGGGTAAACTGCGTGTTCCGCGTCGTGCGGCTGCGCTGCGCCGCATGCTGGTCAGCACCGACAAAACCACCACCGACCCGATGGCCGTCGTCGACTGGATCAACATGTTCGCGCTGGCGGTAAACGAAGAGAACGCCGCGGGCGGCCGCGTCGTCACCGCGCCAACCAACGGGGCATGCGGCATTGTTCCGGCGGTCCTGGCGTATTACGACAAGTTTATCCGCGAAGTGAACGCAAACTCACTCGCGCGCTACCTGCTGGTCGCCAGTGCGATTGGCTCACTGTACAAGATGAACGCCTCAATTTCTGGCGCGGAAGTGGGCTGTCAGGGTGAAGTGGGCGTAGCCTGCTCTATGGCGGCGGCGGGTCTGGCCGAATTGCTGGGCGCAAGCCCTGCGCAGGTGTGTATTGCGGCGGAAATCGGCATGGAACATAACCTGGGGCTGACCTGCGATCCGGTCGGCGGACAGGTTCAGGTGCCATGCATCGAGCGTAACGCCATCGCCTCTGTGAAAGCGGTGAACGCGGCCCGTATGGCGCTGCGTCGTACCAGCGAACCGCGCGTCTGCCTCGACAAGGTTATCGAAACCATGTACGAAACCGGTAAAGATATGAACGCCAAATACCGCGAAACTTCCCGCGGTGGTCTGGCGATGAAGATCGTCACCTGCGATTAAGCCTCTCAGGAAGCCTCGTTTTGCGAGGCTTCTTCCTGTTTTCCCCACCATTCATAGTTTCATGCTGCGCTCAGTGTTACCCTTCACCCATTAGACAGAAGGGAGATTATCTGTGGCCGTTCATTTGCTTATCGTCGATGCACTTAACCTGATTCGCCGTATTCATGCGGTACAGGGCACACCCTGCAAGGACACCTGTTTACACGCGCTGGAGCAGCTCATTCGCCATAGCGAACCCACCCACGCTGTTGCCGTATTCGACGATGAAGCACGCAATACCGGCTGGCGGCACCAGCGCCTGCCGGACTACAAAGCCGGACGTGCGCCGATGCCGGACGATCTGCACGCAGAAATGCCCGCTATCCGCGCGGCCTTTGAGCAGCGCGGCGTTCCGTGCTGGGGCGCCCACGGTAATGAGGCTGACGATTTAGCCGCAACGCTGGCGGTTAAAGTCGCGAGCGCCGGGCATCAGGCGACTATCGTTTCAACCGACAAAGGCTACTGCCAGCTGCTCTCTCCAACGATCCGCATCCGGGACTACTTTCAAAAACGCTGGCTGGACGCGCCATTCATTGCCAGCGAGTTTGGCGTATCGCCTGCGCAACTGCCGGATTACTGGGGGCTGGCGGGGATCAGCAGCTCTAAAGTGCCGGGTGTCGCCGGTATTGGACCCAAAAGCGCCGCACAGCTGCTGACGGAGTTTCAGAGTCTGGAAGGAATTTACGCCAGGCTTGATGAAGTGCCGGAAAAATGGCGCAAGAAGCTGGAGGCGCATAAAGAGATGGCGTTTATCTGCCGGGAGGTGGCGACGCTACAGACGGATTTACAGCTGGACGGGAATTTACAGCAGTTAAGGTTAGAACGTTAAGATCCCCCTCACCCCAAAGGGGCGAGGGGGAAAAGACCGCACGGAGCAGTCCCCTCTCCCCTTTGGGAGAGGGTTAGGGTGAGGGGACTATCGCTCGTCGCGACGCCCACCCACTGCCGCCCACCAGCGACGGATATGCACCGTCACTTCTTCGCGGTCGTGATAAAGCTGACGCGCCTGGATTTCCGCGTTAATCCCGTGTTCGTCCAGCTGCTGCTGAATATAAGCCAGGTTCTGCGACACCTCTTCGTAGCGCTTTTTCATCGGCAGCTTGAGGTTGAAAATCGTCTCACGACACCAGCCGTTCACCAGCCAGGAGGCCATCAGCGCCGCGACTTTCGCCGGTTTTTCTACCATGTCGCACACCATCCAGGAGATGTTGTTGCGGTTCGGGCGATAGCGGAAGCCGTCCTCACACAGCCAGGTGACCTGCCCGGTATCCATCAGGCTTTGCGCCATCGGGCCGTTATCCACAGACGAAACCCACATGTTGCGTTTCACCAGCTGATAGGTCCAGCCGCCCGGGCACGCGCCAAGGTCTACGGCATACATGCCGTTTGCCAGCCGTTCGTCCCACTCGTCCGCCGGGATAAAGACGTGAAACGCCTCTTCCAGCTTGAGGGTTGAACGGCTCGGCGCATCTGCCGGGAAGCGCAGACGCGGGATCCCCATAAAGAACGGCGAGTTATTGGTGGTATACGAGTAGCCAGCGTAGCAACATCCTGGCGCAATAAAGAAGATATGCACGACCGGGCGCTTTGGCGTTTCGTAGTTTGTCAGCACACCCGCATCACGCAGCGCCGCGCGCAGCGGCACGGTGAACTTACGGCAGAACTTCATCAGCTCTTTGCTTTCGTTTGTGTCGGCCACTTCCACGCGCAAATCGCCGCCCTTCTCCACCACGCCCTGCAACAGGCCAACAATCGGCGTGATGCGATCTTCCGGCGGAAGATCTTTCAGCAGTTCACCCGCGACAAACATCTGACGGGCGAAAATCAATGAGCTGAACGGCAGTTCGCGCGCCAGCTTGTCGGCATCATCAGGCTGATAGCATTCAAATACCACATAGCCCGCGTTCTCTTTGACGCGAGCGAATCCGAAGACTTCACGCTTCGCCGCTTTATCGGTGATTTCCGCGGCGCACTCTTTCTCAAACCCCGGGCGACAATATAAAACAACCTTATTCATGAACAACGCCCTTGCGTTTCAGACGGATAGCTCCGATAAACATTAACACCCAACCCGCCAGGAAGCTGACGCCGCCGACAGGTGTAACAAACGCCCACAGGCGTAAATGCGACAGCGCCAGACAGTAAAGACTGCCGCTGAACAGTACGGTACCCAGCGCCAGAAAGACGCTGCTCCAGTAAAACCAGATGCTGATGCGGCGCTGCATCGCCACCGCCAGCCCAAAAATCGCCAGCGTGTGGAACGCCTGATATTCAAGGCCGGTCTGGATCCAGCCCATCTCCACAACGCCCAGAGATTTGCTTAAGACATGCGCGCCAAACGCGCCCAGAGCTACAAAAATAAAGCCACTCACCGCGGCGAAAATCAGCATGAATCGGCTGGTCATGTTTAAGTCCTGAATTGATGCGTGCCCGGCACACAAACGTTATTGTTCATACCTGAAGCGGAATTTTTCTTGCTCGCTTGCCGCTTTCGCCAGTATCCACTGCCGGAAAGCGGCTATTTTACCCAGTTCTGCCTGACTGTCATGACAAACCAGATAAAATGCATTCTTGCTGACCAGTACATCGTTAAATGGGCAAACCAGACGGCCTGCCTCAATTTCGGACTGCGCCATAACGTTGTTTGCCAACGCCACGCCCTGCCCGTGAATGGCAGCCTGTAGCACCATCGCGCTGTGGCTAAAAATGGGACCCTGCTGCACGTTTATATGATTAAGACCTAACTGGCGGGTATAAGTTTGCCAGTCGCGACGCGACGCATCGTGCAAAAGCGTATGTTGCGCCAGATCGGCTGGCGTTTTGAGCGCTTTATCCCCCGTCAGCAGCAGCGGTGAACAGACCGGCAACAGATATTCTGCGTATAATTTTTCCACACGCAAGCCCGGCCAGTTACCGCGACCGTAAAAAATCGCCACGTCCACATCATCTGCAAGCTTGTCTTCCTGACGGTCCACCGCCTGGATTCGGACATCGATTCCCGGATAAGTTGAGTTAAAGCTTGAGAGTCGCGGCACCAGCCACTGAATGGCAAAACTGGGCAATAAACTCACAGTCAGAGCGCCTTTTGCACTCCGGGCCTGAAGTTTACGAGTGGCCTCCGTCAGCTGGGAAAAAATCTCTTTAATATCCTGAAAATAGCTCTGCCCCTCTTCGGTCAACAGCAACGAACGGTTGCGTCGACGGAACAGCTTAAGCCCCAGAAAATCCTCCAGAGACTTGATTTGATGACTTACTGCGGCCTGCGTCACAAAAAGCTCATCGGCTGCGCGGGTGAAGCTGAGGTGGCGTGCTGCTGCATCAAAAACACGTAATGCATTAAGGGGTGGCAATCGCTTGGACATGGTTATCTGGCTTAGATGTTAACGAGATTTAACATATAGGAAACAACGTTTAACCTATTAGTTTTTTTTATCTGAGCCATTATAATTTGTCCGTTGAGGAACTACCAGCAAATACCTATAGTGGCGGCACTTCCTGAGCCGGAACGAAAAGCTTTTTTTGGAATGCGTGTTCTGAAGGGCTTTTGGCTTACGGTTGTGATGTTGTGTTGTTGTGTTTGCAATTGGTCTGCGATTCAGACCACGGTAGCAACGCTACCAATTTTTCACTTCCTGTACATTTACCCTGTCTGTCCATAGTGATTAATGTAGCACCGCCAACTTGCGGTGCTTTTTTTTCGCTTATCTAACTGTTAATGCTCGATTTCCTTCATCTCTTTCACGTCACTGCGGTTGATCTGCTGTTTGTTCCCGTTAGCATCTTTGTAAGAAATCATCCCGGTATCATTATCGGTTGTCGGTTTCCCTTCAGAGACGATAGATCGACCATCGTTGGTATGCATTACGTAGTTATTACCAGAACAGGCGCTCAGGGCAAAGGTCAACGCACAGGCAGAAATGATTGCAGCTGTCTTTTTCATGATTATCTCCTTTAGCAATTAATGCTATTCAAACCTCGATTTATAACAGGCTAAAACATCCGCCTAACACTATTTAGCATAACCTGCTTTTTCAGACTCGCCAGGATAAGCAGACAAATCTGATAGATATCAACTTCCTTGCCCTGCCGATGAATTTGCGCGACGATCGTAGAATCGATATGAGGAATTCCATGAACGCTTTCAGTCCTGCGCAGTTTCGCGCACAGTTTCCTGCGCTGGCCGATGCCGGCATTTATCTTGATAGCGCCGCCACGGCCCTTAAACCGCAGGCGGTGATTGAGGCAACCCGCCAGTTTTACAGCCTGAGCGCCGGGAACGTGCACCGCAGCCAGTATGCCGACGCGCAGCGCTTAACGGCGCAATACGAAGCCGCACGGGATCAGGTCGCGCGCCTGATCAATGCTGACAGCGGTAAGAACATCGTCTGGACGCGGGGCACCACAGAGGCCATTAACATGGTGGCGCAATGTTACGCGCGTCCGCTGTTGCAGCCCGGGGATGAGATCATCGTCAGCGAGGCGGAACACCACGCCAACCTGGTACCCTGGCTGATGGTGGCCGAACAAACCGGGGCACGGGTTGTAAAGCTCCCGTTGGGTGCGGACTTCCTGCCTGACATGGCGCGTCTGCCTGAGCTGATTACGCCGCGCAGCCGTATTCTGGCGCTGGGGCAGATGTCCAACGTCACCGGCGGCTGCCCGGATCTGGCGCGTGCCATTGAGATTGCCCATGCCAGCGGCGTGGTGGTGATGGTCGACGGTGCGCAGGGTGTGGTGCATTTTCCGGCTGACGTTCAGGCGCTGGATATCGACTTCTATGCCTTCTCAGGACACAAATTGTACGGGCCAACCGGTATCGGCGCGCTGTACGGCAAAGCTGAACTGCTGGCCCGGATGACGCCGTGGCTCGGCGGCGGCAAGATGATTACCGAAGTCACCTTCGACGGTTTTAAAACGCAGGATGTACCCTACCGCCTGGAAGCCGGTACCCCAAACGTGGCCGGGGTTATCGGTCTGAGCGCAGCGCTCGAATGGCTGGCAGAAACGGACGTGGTTCAGGCTGAAAGCTGGAGCCGGGGTCTGGCGACGCTGGCGGAAGAAGAACTGAAAAAACGTCCGGGTTTTCGTTCGTTCCGCGTCCAGGACTCCAGCCTGCTCGCCTTTGATTTCGCGGGCGTGCACCATAGCGACATGGTGACGTTGCTTGCCGGATACGGCATTGCCCTGCGTGCCGGACAGCACTGCGCCCAGCCGCTGCTGGCGGCCATTGGCGTGAGCGGTACCCTGCGCGCCTCGTTTGCACCGTACAATACAAAAAGCGACGTCGATGCGCTGGTTTCCGCCGTCGACCGCGCCCTGGAATTACTGGTGGATTAATGACAAGTTCAGCTTTAGCCGGGCACCCGTTCGGCACCGTTATTACTGAAGAGACGTTAAAACAGACCTTCGTCCCGCTCACGCAGTGGGAAGATAAATATCGTCAGCTGATCCTGCTGGGTAAACAGTTGCCCACGCTGTCAGACGAGCTGAAATCACAGGCGAAGGAGATCGCAGGCTGCGAGAACCGCGTCTGGCTTGGGTTTAGCGTATCCGGAGAGAAACTGCATTTCTTCGGCGACAGCGAGGGACGCATTGTTCGCGGTCTGCTGGCGGTGCTGTTGACCGCAATCGAAGGGAAAAGCGCCGCAGAGCTGCTGGCGCATTCTCCGCTGGCGCTGTTTGATGAGCTGGGACTTCGCGCGCAGCTTAGCGCCTCGCGCGGTCAGGGACTGATTGCGCTAAACGACGCGGTACTGGATGCCGCCCATCAGGCTCAGGCCTGACGTTCCGCCTTCGCCATCATCTTCTTCAGGGCGTGAGAGACCGCCACAAAGCCGAAGGAGGCGGTCACCATGGTGGCCGCTCCAAACCCTGAGGCACAATCCATCCGCTTTGGCCCTTCCGCCGTGCTTTTCATTGCACAGACCGAACCATCCGCCTGCGGATAAACCAGCGCTTCTGTCGAGAACACACAGTCCACGCCCAGCTTGCCTTTGCTATTTTTCACCACGTTGAAGTCGCTTTTTAAGCGCTCGCGTAGCTTAGCGGCCAGCGGATCCTGAATGGTCTTCGCCAGATCCGCCACCTGGATCTGCGTCGGATCAATTTGTCCACCCGCGCCGCCCGTTGTCACCAGCGGCACCTTGTAACGACGACAGTAAGCGATCAGCGCCGCTTTTGGCCGCACGCTGTCGATGGCATCAATCACATAGCTGTAGCCTTTGCTCATGTACTCCGCGACGTTATCTGCCGTCACAAAGTCGTCGATCACCGTCACACTACACTCCGGGTTGATGAGACGAATACGCTCCGCCATCACCTCGGACTTCGCCAGACCGACGTTATCACGCAGGGCGTGGATCTGACGGTTAGTGTTAGTGACGCAGACGTCATCCATATCAATCAACGTAATTGCGCCAATGCCGGTTCTCGCCAGCGCTTCTGCCGCCCACGAACCCACACCACCAATGCCCACCACGCAGACATGCGCATCCGCGAACAGTTGCAGGGCTTTTTCACCATATAACCGTGCCGTGCCGCCGAAACGCTGGCGCCAGGCATCGCTGATTACCACAGACATAAAACCTCAGATGTAAAAAGGGTGAGGTATTCCTCACCCTGAACCGTAATCCGTCTTGCCCTCAGAATACCACAATCAGCCGCTGAATACGTTTCCGGTACCCGGCGCTGCCTTCAGCACCCACACGCGTCCGTAGTGGTTATACCAGCCTGCACGATGGCCGGCATCCGGGCCGATGCCCTGATAAATGTCGAAGTGCTGGCCTTTGATCGCCCCACCCACGTCCAGCGCCACCATCAGGCGTAATTCATACTTGCCATTGAATTTGCCGTTGTTGTCGAGGAGTGGAACTTCCGCCAGCAGCGTAGTACCTGCCGGGATAATCGAACGATCCGATGCCACAGAAGCGCGGCCAATCAGCGGGACGGCGCTCGCCCCTTTCACCGGCGCAAAGTTCTGCGGTTTGAAGAAGACAAACGATGGGTTCTGCTCAAGCAGCTCACGCACTTCCGCTTCGCTGTGTTTTTCGCCCCACTCGCGGATCGCCTGCATCGACATATCTTCTCGTTTCACTTCGCCACGGTCGATGAGCACCTTACCGATGCTGCGATAGGCATGGCCATTTTTCCCGGCGTAGCTAAAGAAGTTCAGCGGCGAGCCGTCGCCAAAATCAATATAGCCGCTGCCCTGCACGTCCATAATGAAGTTGTCCATCAGGGAGTTGCTGTAGGCCAGCACGTAATTTTCGCTCAGCGCGCCAGCGTAGATCTCGGCGCGGGACGGCAGACGACCGCGTTTCGGCGGCATACGGTAAATGGGATACTGGAACTCGCCCTGGCGTGTGTGTCGCGCCTGGACAACCGGGGTGTAGTAACCGGTAAACTGGACGTTACCGTAGTTATCCGCCCCCTCCATCTGCCAGGCATCGATACCAAACTGGCGCATATTGCGGGTATCACCGCCTGCACGCAGCCAGTCCTGCACGGCGCTATAGACGTTGTTCTGCGAACCGTATAAACGCGGAGAAGCAGTGCGGATCTGGTAGACCTGCTCGGAGAAGTCTCCGGCATTGATCGGAGCGCCCACGGCGTCTGGCTGGTTAACTAAAGAGAAAGGCTGGGATAACTTCCCGTCTTTATACTGTTGACCGCGATCGGTCGGTTTGGAAGAGCAGGCCGCAAGAATCGCCACCATTGCGCCTGTCATCAGATACTTCGCCCAACGTCCTTTCATTATATCTCGTCTTTTAGTTGCCCAATTCCGCGAGATGAAGATAACAAACCCACCGTGTTAATGAAATGCAATCGCCTTCCCTTTGGCAAATTCTGCACAAAAAATAGTCCAAAGTGGCTTTTGCCGTTCATTTTGCATACAAAATAATGAATTATGTGAAAAAGGGGTTGCATCACAAACCTATCCGAGTATAGTGCGCTTCCACGGACGCGGGGTGGAGCAGCCTGGTAGCTCGTCGGGCTCATAACCCGAAGGTCGTCGGTTCAAATCCGGCCCCCGCAACCAACACTTCTTAAAACAATAAACACCCTGAAGGGTGTTTTTTTGTATCTGGCGTTTGTGAAAATGCCGGGCATGATACCCGGCTTAATGCCCTACCCCCGCCGCGCCAGCGTTTCCCCGTCTGAGAAGTAGGCCCGGATCCCCGCCAGAATCGACTCCGCCACTTCCTGCTGGAATTTAGCCGTCTTGAGCTTACGTTCCTCTTCCACGTTACTGATAAACGCGGTTTCGACCAGAATGGATGGAATATCTGGCGCTTTCAGGACCGCAAATCCGGCCTGCTCGACGCTGTTTTTGTGCAGCTTGTTGACCCGGCCCAGCTTGCCCAGCACCGCTTTACCAAACTTCAGGCTGTCGGTAATGGTCAGCGACTGCACCATATCAAACATCGTATGGTCGACGTAACGGTCGCCACTTTTGCTCACACCACCGATTAAATCCGAGGCGTTCTGCGTGTCCGCCAGGTATCTCGCGGCGGTGCTGGTCGCCCCTTTCGTTGACAGGGCAAACACAGAGGAGCCGCTCGGCTGGCGGCTGGTGAAGGCATCCGCGTGAATAGAGACAAACAGATCCGCGCGCTGCTTTTGCGCTTTTGCCACGCGGACCTTCAGCGGGATAAAGACATCTTCGTTGCGCGTCATGTAGGCGCGCATATTGCCCTCTTTGTCGATCAACGCCTTCAGACGACGGGCAATTTGCAGCACCACATCTTTTTCGCGGGTGCGATATTTCCCGACTGCGCCGGAATCTTCTCCGCCGTGGCCAGGATCGAGCATGATCACAATCGGGCGATCGCGCCCCGCCTTGCCCGGCTGTGGGCCACTTTGCGCTGGCGGAACCTGGCTGTCGAGATCGCCTTTGTTGTAATCCTCAAGTAATGCCAGAAGCGGATCCTGAATATCCGTCGCATTCGCCGGATAGAGATCCATCACCAGACGCTCCTTAAAGGCGGCTACAGGCGCAAGGGCAAAAAGCTGAGGTTTCACGTTCTGCTTCAGCTCAAACACCATGCGCACGGTTTGCGGATCGAACTGCCCGACGCGCGCCGATTTAATAAACGGATCGTCGCCACGGATCTGAGCTGCCATGCCTTTAAGCACGGAGTTGAGGTTCACACCTTCGAGATCAACCACCACACGTTCAGGATTGCTGAGGGCAAATTGCTTGTATTTCAGCACGCGATTGGACTCGACCGTCACGCGCGTATAGGTCGACGACGGCCAGACGCGCACCGCGACTACCTGGCTTGTGGCGGCAAGACCCACCTGGCTGACGCTAAGCAACCACATCGCCCCGGCCCCTTTTAACAGGCGGCGGCGGCTTATTGCTGAATTGGATCCCGACATGCTTCTCCCGAGCAAGAAATCTGATTGATGAACAAAACGCCCAAATTGACCGAAAACTTTAACGAATGACGCATAAACTGTCATCTATAAAAGGGTAAACAATCATACGTTAACGCACGGATTACTTATTATTTTCTGTGGGTCGCAGAAAATTTAGGCTTGCACACGCGGCCACAATCGAATAAAAATACAGAAATTACGAATAAACATTCACTAAGGGTTGTGTCATGGTTAAGGAACGCAGAACCGAACTGGTCCAGGGATTCCGCCATTCTGTTCCCTATATCAACACCCATCGGGGAAAAACGTTTGTCATCATGCTTGGCGGCGAAGCCATTGAGCATGAAAACTTTTCCAGCATCGTCAATGATATCGGCCTGCTGCACAGCCTCGGCATCCGTCTGGTGGTGGTGTATGGCGCACGTCCGCAAATCGAAGCCAACCTGGCCGCTCATCACCATGAGCCGATCTACCACAAACACACGCGCGTGACGGATGCGAAAACCCTCGAGCTGGTCAAACAGGCGGCGGGTCTGTTGCAGCTCGATATCACCGCCCGCCTGTCGATGAGCCTGAATAATACGCCGTTGCAGGGCGCGCACATCAACGTGGTGAGCGGCAACTTTATCATCGCTCAGCCGCTCGGCGTGGACGATGGCGTGGATTACTGCCACAGCGGCCGCATCCGCCGTATTGATGAAGAAGCCATTCACCGCCAGTTAGACAATGGCGCGATCGTCCTGATGGGACCCGTTGCCGTCTCCGTAACGGGTGAAAGTTTTAATCTGACCTCAGAAGAGATTGCCACCCAGCTGGCCATCAAGCTGAAAGCGGAAAAAATGATCGGCTTTTGCTCCTCACAGGGTGTCGTGAACGATGAGGGCGTGATTGTGCCAGAACTTTTTCCGAATGAAGCCCAGGCGCGCGTCGAAGCGCTGGAAGCAGAAGGCGATTACTATTCCGGTACCGTGCGTTTTCTGCGCGGCGCCGTTAAAGCGTGCCGTAGCGGGGTGCGCCGCAGCCACCTGATCAGCTATCAGGAAGACGGCGCGCTGTTGCAGGAGCTGTTCTCCCGGGACGGGATCGGTACGCAGATCGTCATGGAGAGCGCCGAGCAGATCCGCCGTGCCACCATCAACGATATCGGCGGCATTCTGGAGCTGATCCGTCCGCTGGAACAACAGGGCATTCTGGTTCGCCGCTCCCGCGAACAGCTGGAGATGGAGATCGACAAGTTCACCATCATTCAGCGCGATAACCTGACCATAGCCTGTGCGGCGCTTTATCCGTTCCCGGAAGAGCAGATTGGCGAAATGGCATGCGTCGCCGTGCATCCTGATTACCGTAGCTCCTCACGGGGGGAGCTGCTGCTTGAACGCGTGGCGGCACAGGCGCGCCAGATGGGTCTGAGCAAGCTGTTCGTGCTTACCACGCGCAGCATTCACTGGTTCCAGGAGCGCGGCTTCACGCCAGTGGATATTGATTCCCTGCCGGAAAGTAAGAAAGAGATGTACAACTACCAGCGCCGCTCGAAGGTGTTAATGGCGGACCTGGGATAACAGTCACCCTCTCCTGCTGGAGAGGGCGTTCACTCAGACAGATTCAAATATCACGCTTAATCCGCTTCTGCGCTCGGTACGGGTGGCTATCGCCTGACTCAACACGCGCTCATCCGCATACAGCGACAGACGCTGGCGCGCACGGGTAATGGCGGTGTAGACCAGCTCGCGGGTCACAACCGGCGACAGCTGGGTCGGCAGGATCAGCGCCGCATGGTTGAACTCGGAGCCCTGAGATTTGTGTACCGTCATCGCCCATGCCGTTTCATGCTCTGGCAGGCGGCTGGGCTGGACGGACTTCACGCTACCGTCCGGTAGCTGGAACCAGACGCGCAGACCGTTACCGCGATCGAGCGCAATGCCGATATCCCCGTTGAACAGCCCCAGCGCACTGTCGTTACGGGAGATCATCACTGGCCGGCCTTCATACCATCGCGAATGCAGCTGACGGTTAATTTTGCGTTTCTGCACCAGCAGTTGCTCCAGCCTGTCGTTCAGGCCCGCGACGCCAAACGGCCCTTCCCGCAATGCGCACAGAAGCTGGTATTCGCCAAATGCGGCGATGACCTGCCCGGGCTGACTGCGCTGCTGCACGCAGCTCAGAAAATGCTGGTATCCCTGGAGAGCCTCCTCAAGCATAGCCTGATACTCTTCCCCGCTTTGCAGCGATTTCTTTTCAATGTCAGTGAAGGAACCGTCAAACACCGTGCGCGTGGCGTGCCTGTCGCCACGGTTGACCGCCGCAGCCAGCTGGCCGATGCCGGAGTCGCTACCGAAACGGTAGCTTTTTTGCAGCAGGCACAGGCTGTCACGCAGTGCGCCCGCGATCGGCGTGTGATCGGGTTCAAGCGAGCAACCGGTCAGACGGGCGAGCTCCTGCGCCCGCGCGGGGGTATAACCGTAACTGGCGTAGGTACAGATATCCCCCAGCACCGCCCCGGCTTCTACAGAGGCGAGCTGGTCGCGATCGCCCAGGAAAACCACGCGCGCATGGGGTGGTAGCGCATCGATCAGGCGCGACATCATGGTCAGGTCGATCATGGAGGCTTCATCCACCACCAGCACGTCCAGATGCAGCGGATTGCCCGCATGGTAGCGCAGCCGCTGGCTACCCGGCTGCGCGCCGAGCAGACGGTGCAGGGTACTTGCTTCACCCGGGAAAAGCGCAAGCTGCTCCTGAGTGAGCGGCAGCTGTTGCATCGCGCCGCCCAGTGATTCGGTCAGACGCGCCGCAGCCTTCCCGGTGGGCGCCGCCAGACGAATACGGCATCGCTGCTCGCCTGAAAGCTGTATCAGGGCTGCCAGCAGCTTTGCGACGGTCGTTGTTTTCCCCGTTCCCGGGCCGCCGGATATCACCGAGATCCGCCGCGTCAGGGCGACGGCTGCCGCCACTTTCTGCCAGTCTGTGGCCTCACCGGAGTCAAACAGCCTGTCCAGCGTCTGACGAAGCTGCGCTTCGTCACTGGGAAGCGGCGCATTGGTCTCACTAAAGAATCGCGCTACCGTCAGTTCGTTTCGCCACAGGCGGTTCAGGTATAAGCGCTCCCCCGTGAGGATCAGCGGTGCCTGGTTGTCTCCCGGCCCGACGGCTGACGATTCACGCAAGATTTTCTGCCAGTCCACCCTTTCCCCCAGCAGCGCAAAGCAGGACTGGAGGACAGGCGGCATTTTCTCGTCAACCACCAGACGCGAGAGCGGCAGACACACATGCCCCTCTCCGGCGTCTTTACTCAACAGGGCAGCGGCAAGCATCACGGCGGGCTGGTCAGCGGCAATCATCATGGCAAACTGCACGTCCAGCTGACGCAGCACGCGTTGCTCTACCGCATCAAGCAATAAGTCCTGCATCGTCATGCCATCTCCTCCGTGTTTGCTGCAAACAGGTTATCCATTTTATTAATCAATTCCGCATCCGGACGGGTGCTGAAGATCCCGGAGCGCGGATCGGCAGCATCAACCCCGCGCAGGAACAGGTAGATGACGCCGCCAAAATGATCGTCGTAGCGGTAGTCCGCAATACGGTGGCGCAAATAGCGGTGCAGCGCCAGGGTATAGAGCTGATATTGCAGATCGTAGCGATGCATTTGCATGGCGGCCGCCATCGCCTGCTGGGTATAGGCTTCGCTGTTCTCGCCCAGCCAGTTCGATTTGTAATCCAGCAGGTAGTACCGTCCTTCGTGACGGAAGACCAGGTCGATAAACCCTTTCAGCATGCCCTGCACCTGACGGAAGTTCAGCGGCGGGCAACCGGCTGACAGCGGATCGTACTGACGGATAAGCGCATCGAGCGCGTCGGCCTTAAGCGGGCCTGCGACAGGCAGATAAAACTCCATCTCAACCTGCTTATTTCTGGCCGTTAACTGGCGAAGAGAGAAGCCCTGCGTCGTCAGCGGCGCCTGCAAAATGGCGTTGATCCAGCCAGTGAGAACGGGCTGCCAGTGCGCGTCATAGCCTCCGCTCTGCAACATCTTCAGCACCCACTCCCCACTGACAGGCTGGGTGAAATCAAGCTCTTCAAAAAGGCTGTGCAAAAAGGTGCCCGGCGACGCGCCGCGTGGGAACTGATGCGGAGTTAACGTCGGTTCAACCGGAACATCGCCCACCCCTGCGGCATCCACGTCCAGCTTCGGCATGAGATCCTGCGCAATACTTTGCCCGTGCTGTTGCAGACCAGAATAGCTGGTGACGCGCCAGTCATCGGCAAGCACCCGTGTGATCTGGCGCGCGTTAAGATCGGTCGCGGGCTCTTGCGCCATTTCCCAGCGGCTGTTGTCTGGCAGAGAGGGGATATGCAGGGCGATATCGTCACCGCAAAGCGACTCAATACAGAGGCGCAACCCCGCCGCATCTTTCGGCTCACCACGCTGGATAAGCCGCCCTAGGGCGCTTAAATGGAAATCGCTCTCCCCTGTTTTCTCCCCGCGACGGCGGAAAACCGGCGCGACGCCCAGGCTGCAATGCCAGACAGAACGGGTCAGCGCCACGTAAAGCAGGCGCAAATCCTCCGCCAGACGCTCCGCTTCCGCCAGCTCAACGCTGGTTTCCGCCTTGCTGAGATCGAGCACCGCATCGAAAGTCTCGCGGTCATGATAATAGGCCTGATCCTGAACGCGGTAGTTGGCGATAAAGGGCAGCCAGACCAGCGGATACTCAAGACCTTTCGATTTGTGAATGGTGACGATTTGCACCAGATGCTTATCGCTCTCAAGACGCATCTGCTGGCTTGAGGCGTTACTGTTTGGATCTGCGATTTGCTGCGCCAGCCAGCGCACGAGGGCATGTTCACTTTCAAGCTGGGTGCCAGCTTCCTGCAACAGTTCGCTGATGTGTAAAATATCGGTAAGACGCCTTTCACCGCCGGATGACGCCAGCATATTTTCGGCAAGCTGACGCCGCGTCATCAATTCGCGCAGCATCGCCATGACGCCGCGTTTTTGCCAGCGTTCACGGTAATGGGCAAACTCTTCCACCACCGCATCCCATGCGTTTTCGTCATGGTTGAGCTCATCAATATCGCGCGCGTTCAACCCCAGCATAGAGCTGGCCAGCGCGCTTCGAAGCGTATTTTCGCGCTCCGGGGCCAGCACCGCCTGAAGCAGCCAGAGCATTTCCTGGGCTTCCAGCGTGTCGAACACGCTGTCGCGGTTAGAGAGATACACTGACGGAATATCCAGCAGCGTTAGCGCATCGCGGATTAGCGCCGCTTCCTGACGACTGCGCACCAGCACGGTAATATCAGAGGCCTTAACAGGATTTGCCTGTTCCCCCTTCCACAGCAGCGCCTCGCCGCGCGCGCCTGCGCTCAGCCAGTCACGGATTTGCGCGGCGCAGTGCTGGGCCATCGCCGCCTGATAGTCGGCAACCCCATAGCCTTCCCCTTCTAGCAGCCAGAAGGTAATGGCGGGTTGCACCGCGCCACTGACTTCGAAGCGCAGGGATGCGTTTTTTGGGGCGGATTTCACCGGCAGGAAAGGGATTTCATTGAACATGAACGCCGTCTCCATACGGCTGAACAGCGCATTGACGCTCTCAACCATCCCCGGCGCGGAACGCCAGTTAGTGTCTAACGTGTAATGCGCGACAACCTCACTACGGGCTTTCATATAAGTGAAGATATCTGCCCCACGGAAGGCGTAAATCGCCTGTTTAGGGTCGCCTATCAACAACAGGGCAGTGTCGGGCTGCTGTCGCCAGATGCGGCGAAAAATGCGGTACTGCTGAGGGTCGGTGTCCTGAAATTCGTCAATCATCGCCACCGGAAAACGGGTACGGATCGCGCTGGCGAGCGCTTCACCATTCTCGCTGGACAGCGCCTCGTCCAGGCGGCTCAGCATGTCATCAAACCCCAGCTCGCCCCGGCGACGTTTTTCGCGCGCGACGGCCTGGCGGATCTCCGTCATGGCGCGGGTGATCATCAGGTCATTGAGCGTTAATGGCTCCGCAAGCAGCGCTTCAATCGCCACAAACAGGGGATGCTCAGGCACAATGCCGTCGGCTTTGGTTCGCTCAGTCAAAAAGCGCTGCGAAAATTTTTCCAGCGCGTCCGGAAGCTGGTAGCCCCGCGTCTCCTCCTGGGCCCAGGCGCTGATCTTTTCGATCCACTTCCCCTGGTTCCCACGGTTGAACTTGCGTCTGTCGATGCCTGAGTTTTCGATGATTGCATCAATTTCACCAACCGACTCATTCCACTTCTGCTTAAGCGCCGCAATTTTGGCGACGATCTTTTCATGGCGCGAGACCAGCGTTTCATCGGCAGGCGGCGGAGATTTAATGACCGGCGCTTCGCCTTGCAGGTAACGGTCGATAGCGCGAAGAAGCTCTTCCGGACCTTTCCACAGGGCGTGAACCGCTTCGGCAATGTCGCGCTGCAACGGATAACAGTGACGACGCCAGAAATCCGCACAGGCCTGATAGCGAAGCTCGGATTCATCTTCAATAAGCTGCTGCTCAAAGAGCATGCCGGATTCAAACGCATTCAGGCTCAGCATGCGCTGACAAAAACCATGAATGGTGAAAACGGACGCTTCATCCATTTGCCGCTCGGCCAGCAGCAGCCATTGCGCAGCCTGTTGCTTATCCGCAATCTCGTCCAGCAGGCTCGCGTAGAGGGGGTTATCCGTCGTCTGACGCAGGCAGGCGATGCGCAGCTCATGAATGTTGCTGCGAATACGGCCACGCAGCTCGGCAGTGGCCGCTTCGGTGAAGGTTACCACCAGCAGCTCTTCCACGCTTAACGGGCGCGAAAAAGCGGCGTTGCCGCCGAGCCCCAACAGCAGACGCAGATAGAGCGCGGCGATGGTATAGGTTTTTCCCGTTCCCGCTGAGGCTTCAATCAGTCGCTCACCCTGTAGAGGTAAACTTAGGGGATCAAGCGGCTCAGCGGTATGGGTCATTCTTTCTTACTCCAGGGCATAGTTTGTTGCAGCGCGCTGACGCTCTTCCAGACGGTCCACTCTTTTGATTTTACGTAGTCCGTTTTCCCGTTCTGGCTGCCAGAAACCTGAGACAGGATGGCCATACCCTGCGGTTTTACTACCGCCTGATGGAAGAAATCGGCAACCTTTTGTGGAGTCAGCTGTTTTATTTCGGCCACTATTTTATCACGCGAATCAAATTTCATATTACCACGATCAAAATCTTTGCTCAGCTGCGAGGCCTCTTCACCCAGCGTCTGCGGCGGCTGCATCACCTGGGCGATAACCGCCTGCTGGATCTGGGCAAACTCTTCCGGCTTCATGGCACGCAGTTTTGCTTCCGCCTGCGGGAAGAACGCCTGATAACGTTGCCACAGGTAAGCGGGTTGCTTGTCGCTGCTTTGCAGAAGGAAGCCCAGCCCCCACTGACGGCCCACATTCATAGAGAAAGCGAATACCGCATAGCCCAGCTGCTCTTCGGTGCGCAGCTGGTTGTAAAACCACGGCTGAATAATTTGACCAAGCACCGCACTCTGGGCTGAGCTGGTAAATTCGTCATAACCGACAGGGACAAACACCGCGGCCAGCGCGGAATCCGTGCTGCTTCCCGCTTTTTCGAAGATCACGTTCTGCTTTTTCTCTACCAGCACATCCTGGTTACGGCACCACTCATCGCCTTTTGAACCCAGTTGCGCCCGGACGTTTTGCGCCAGCGTTTTAGCCTGATCTTCGCTCATATTCCCTACAATCAGGAACTCAGGACGGGTATTGGTTTTCAGCGCATCACGGTAAGCCAGCACCTCTTTTAAGGTGACTGAGGGCAATAACGCGCGGCGATCTTCGCGCTGGAAGTACGGAATTTGCGACAGCATCTGTGCTGGCATAATCGCCTGATCGTAGGCTTTACCCTTCTCGGCAGAATCCATCATCTGGGCATACCAGGACTTAGCCTGCTCGAGCTGTTCTTCCGTAGGCGTATAGCTGAAATAACCGTCCAGCAGCGCCTGGAACAGCTGCGGCAAACGCTGGGTATAGCCGTTGGCATTCACCATCAGGCCGTTATTGGCGTTAGTGGAGAAACTAATACCGCCAACGGCAGCCTGATTGCTGAGCTGATCGAGGGCAATACCGGCCAGATAATCGTTAAGCGCAAACAGTACCTGGTTTCTGGCGCTGTCCATTGCTTTAGGATTACGCAACACCACGCTGACATCCGCTTTTGGCTCGTCGGCGAAATAGCGGCTTGGGGTGTAGACCACGCGCAGCGTCGGCTCGTCAACAATAAGCTCCGGGTGCGGATACGCCTTTGCGGGTTTGATCAGCGAGAAATCGTCCGGGATGTAGGGGTTAAGCTCCGGTAACTTCAGCGCAATTTCCCCCGCCTTTTTCTGCCAGCCCGCGAAGGTCTGTTCGCTGATTTTTTCAACCTGATACGGGGCATCAACGAAGTAGGCCATTTTGTTATGCGGTTCGTTCGGGCTGATATACCAGACGCGGGCATTCTGCGGAGTCATCATCGCCAGACGCGCTTTGAGCGCTCCGGCGTCATACTGGTCGGCAATATTTACCGCATCCAGCGTATGTTCCACCGGCACGCGGATCATGGTATCTGCCAGCCACTCAACGTAGTCCATATCACGCGTGATAGAGGGATAGCGGAAATCGAGATCCAGCACGTGCGCCAGCTCGTCAAAGTAGCGTTTATCGACCCCTTTGTCGCGCAGCAGAGAGAGATAACTGAAAATGGCCGCAACGACGTCGTCCCGGTGAGCCAGCCCTTTATCGGTCAGCGTCGCGGAGATGGCCAGCACGCCGCTATTCCCGTTAACAACGGGATCGGAGTCAGCGCGAATACCTTCCACCAGCCCCTGCTTTTGCAGCCAGTCGGAGAGCGTGCCCGGGCTGCGGTTGCCGATAAGATAGGTCACCAGCTCGTCGGTTTTGCTGCGGAACTGCGCCGTGTTGTTATCAATACGGAATTCAACGCGTAACACCTTGCGCGGCAAGGCTGGCACATAGTGAATAACAATGCCTTTTTGCGCGTCCGTGACAACCGGCACGTTAATTTGCGGCAGATCGATATTTTTATTTGGCACCCTGCCGTAGGTCTGCGCGGCCATGTTTGCCAGCGTCGGCAACGGTTTATTGCTGTAGATAACCGCTTTCATCAGATTGGCGGAATAGTATTTTTCACGAAACGCATGCAGCGCATCGAGCACCGGGCTACCTGGCTTGTCGCTCAGCGTTTCAAGGTTGCCGCCTGAGAAGCGCGAACCCGGGTGCGCCGGATTGATGGTTTCAGCGCTAACCTGCGCCATGCGCATACCATCGCGCGTACGCGCCATCGTCAGTTCGGCGTTCACGGCATTGCGTTCACGGTCAGCGTATTTTTTATCCAGCAGCGGTGCGGCGATGGCATCCGCCAGACGGTCCACCGCCCCGTCAAGCGCATCATTTTCCACTTCCAGGTAAAACGCGGTGCGATACGGCGCGGTACTGGCGTTGTGGCTGCCGCCATGCATTTTCAGAAATTCGGACAGGCTGTCAGGCTGTGGGTATTTTTTAGAGCCCATCAGCGTCATGTGCTCAAGGTAGTGCGCCAGTCCCGGATGGGCGTCAGGATCTTCCAGCGAACCCACCGGCACAACCAGCGCGGAGAGCGATTTCACCGCCTGAGGATCGGAAACCAGCAGCACGGTCATCCCGTTATCAAGACGAATCGCCTGATACTGACGGGTGTCCTTATCGCTCTTACGGATTGTTTCCTGGACAGGTTGCCAACCGGAATCGGCCTGAGTGACGGGAGCCCAAAGGGCGATAAACAAAACAAATGCTTTGAACAAGGTGCTGCCTGGCATTACGACCTCTTTATCACGGCTACATCATTAACAACGTGCGTGCTGGACACGCCAGCATCTCTTTCTTTGGGTACATCAGTCCGTGATAAGAGGTGCATCATAAATGAACACCTCATACTGCGCAATTTTTATACAGCACTCAGGACTGATTAAATTTGAACAACGGTAACAGGTAGCGTTGCGCCTCCTGGGTGATAATGTCGAAATAGTCTGGCTCCAGCGTTCGCCATAAACGTTGATACCAGACATCGTCACCTTCGCCACGTACCATCATGTTCCCTTCGTAGGCCTGCAAAAACTTGCTGCGCGCTTTCTGGAGCGAAACCTCATCCGTTAACATGGCATCATTCTGCGCGTCGTAACAGGCTTTTATCCATGCCCCCCCACTTTCAGGCAGCAAAAGCAGAGGTTTGTTCATGCCCTGCCGGTAGCCTTCAATATAAAGCGACAGATACGTCAACGCCTGCTCAGGCTCCATCGGCGGGAAACGCCATTCGCCGTCCTTACGGACAAACAACCGGCTTTCACCTTCGTGGCCACTCGCACTGTAGACAAGATGTTCGAGCCAGAGTTGCAGGCCATGTGAAACGCTGAGCATGGATGGGCGCCAGCGCAGCAGCCCGTCAGACTGCACGTGCGTGAGCCAGCCGCTGAGGTGCATACCGTTACAATCGAGATCGATTTCAATGCTGCTCGCCGGCTGCCGACACGCGATAACGCGGTCAGCTAGCGCTCGCATCTCCTCGCACTGGGCATCCCAGACAATTTCGCCGAATGCACCATACGGAAGTAATCCCGACGCCCTGTAACGTCTGAACAGTTTGCTGGCATCTTCTTCGTCAACCAGCGCATTCAGAAGCTGGGAATTAAGCTTAAAACGCTCCAGCCCATCAAGAATAAACGGTTCCGCATCGGGGATTTCGCTCTCTTCAGAGCGGAAATTCACCTGCAAGCGTTGCTGGAAAAACGCCCGGACCGGGTGCGCCCAAAAGCGCTGTAGCTGCTCAAACGTGAGGGTGTCTATAGCGCGCGGTTCGAGCGTCTGAATAAAATCGGTTTGCGGCGTCCCTGCTTTCTTCGCGGCGGGAAGCCACTCGCGGGCATAGCTTTGCAGTTCATCAGGAACGTAGTTGACAGGATCAAACGGCATACGGCTATGGTGACAGGTGATATGCGCTTTCACCCGACGTTCGCTTTCGTCGCAGTTGCAGGCTTCATCGCCCGGCAGATAGTGGCTCTGTCCAATGTAGTCCACCAGCTCCTGCACCAGCACAGACGGGAAACGCTCGCTGTTATCCTGAATTGAACGTCCGATATAGCTGATATACAGCCTGCTTTGCGCAGACATCAGCGCCTCAAGAAAGAGATAACGGTCATCATCGCGGCGGCTGCGATCGCCCCGCTTCGGTTGTGCGCTCATGAGATCAAAGCCCAGGGGGGGAAGCGCACGCGGATAAATACCGTCGTTCATGCCAAGCAGACAGACCACTTTGAACGGGATTGAACGCATTGGCATCAGGGTACAAATATTCACCGGCCCCGCAAGGAAGCGCTGGCTGATGCGCTCCTGATCGAGACGTTGCGTCAGCTCATCACGCAGAAGCGAAAGGGGAACGGCCTCGTGATAGTGCGAATTAACCCCCTCATCAACGATGGCCTGCCACTGCTTCTCGATAAGCGCCATGGCGGCTTCAGTTTCGCTGTCCGGCAGGAAGAAATCATTCAGCATTTCGCGGCAAACTGGCAGCCACTCTTCGAGCGGGCGGGGCTGCATCAATGCACGGCGCCAGCGGTTGAGCTGCATCAGCAGCGAGGCTAAGTGACCAACCAGTTCCGCGATCAACCCACTGGATTCATCGTACGGCAGCACGTCATTCCATTCGCCGTGGATGCTCTCCATCGCATACCCCAGCAGCATGCGCGTCAGGCCAAACTGCCAGGTATGCTGGCCGGTCGCAGGCAGTTCGAACTCCTGGACGTTATCATCGTCGATACCCCAGCGGACACCGGATTCGTTGACCCACTGGCGCAGATAGCGCAACCCCTCTTCGTTAATGTTGAAACGTGCGGCCAGAACTGGCACATCCAGCAGTGCCAGCACATCCTCAGAGATAAACCGGCTATCAGGCAGCGAAAGCAGGCTGATAAAGGCCTGGAGCGCCGGGTGTGACTGACGAGCGCGACGGTCAGAGATTGCGTAGGGCAGATAGCGGTCGCCCGTTGCGCTGCCAAATACCGCCTGAATAAACGGGCTGTAGCTGTCGATATCCGCCACCATCACCACGATATCGCGCGGTGTCAGGGTTGGGTCGTCCTGCAACATGGCCAGCAGGCGGTCATGAAGAATTTCAACTTCACGCTGTGGGCTGTGGCAAACGTGGATCGCGATACTGCGATCGTCAGGATCCAGTTTTCGCTTCTTATCGCTTCGCGCAAACTCTTCGGCAGTGATCCCGGCAACGGCACGGTTTTCCAAATCCAGAATATCAAGCTGAATATTGTGCAGCAGGCTGTCCGGCGTAATATCCGCAAACGCATCCACATCCCCTTCTCCCGAAGAGGTGATATCTGAAAGCAGATAAATATAGTCGCGTCCGAGCTTGCCCCACGAGGCAAGCAGCGGGTTCGGCAGGTTCTGAATCCCCTCTTCATCAAAAAGCTGCGCCGCATTTTCACTGTCTTTAAACAGCGGCACGGCGCGTTCCTCAAAGAGGCGTTTTCTCTGACGGGTGACCAGCCGTGATAGCCAGCGCGGATCCTGAATATCCCCCCAATAGTGCCGACACGGGTTGGTAAAGAGGATATGGATGTCAGTGTGCTTACCGAGCGCTTTTAGCGCGTTCAGGTAGACAGGCGGCAGCGCGGAGATACCGCAAATGAACACGCGTGACGGCAAACGGGCTGGCCGTTCTGCGCTGTTCTCGAGTATCGAGATAAAGCGATCGTACAGGTTAGCACGGTGCCACTTAGGCTGACCGAGTTTCCCGGTATGCTCGACCAGCGCTTTCCAGAGCGGCGCCTGCCAGATTTGCGCTTCCGGTAACCCATCGACTAATTCTCCTGCTTCCCAGCGAATCAGCCATTCTGCACGGTAAACCAGATACTGGTCATAGAGGTCGGCAGTGCGTGAGGCCAGCTGGAAAAGTTTACGCTTGTCGGTGTCGTCATTCAGGTAGTGCCGCAGCATGGCGAACTCATCATGCGCCAGCATGTCCGGCAGCAGCGTCATCAGTTTCCAGGCCATGCTTTGTTTGTTGAAGGCGCTCTGCTCAGGGATATCCGGCAGGACGCGAACAAACATCTCCCAGATAAAGCTCGCGGGCAGCGGAAAATCGATGTTCGCCGCAATGCCAAATTTCTGCGAAAGGGACATTTGCAGCCACTGCGCCATACCGGTGCTCTGCACCAGCACCATTTCTGGCTCAAACGGATCGTCAAGACGCTCTTGCTCAACGATATACTCCATCAGTGCTTCCAGCACATCCAGACGATTTGAGTGGTAAACCCTTAGCATAAACGCTCCCGACTAGCGGCTAACCGGGCAGTGCAGACGCGTCAACGCGCCCTGCCGCCCCATAGGAGAAATAAGTGTGACCGTGATGCTGACACATCCGGACTGTGTTGTCTGCCCCCGACTGACCTGCCAGCCCGGCGGGAGCGTTAATGTTGAGATCTGCGACTGATTCCACGCATGATGCCATAGCTGACGATACTGGCTAAGCGCCGCATACCGGGCTGCCAGCGCGCGATGATAGCCGGATAACGCCGTCACAACCACAACCAGCAACATCATTGCCAGCAAAACCTCAACCATGCTAAATCCTTTTTGTCTGCTCAGGGTAACTGACATAGCGTACTTTCCTTAAGGGGGCAGAAATCACTCCAGCCGTGGGCGGAAAAGCGTATCTGCCCTTCCGCGATGTCCCCGCCTTGCCATAGCAACAGATCGTCATTGCCGGCAATAAGCAGCACACGCTCCCCAAACAGCCTTACACAGACCCGCAAACGCTGTGTCTGTTTGCACTGAACCTCTGGCTGTAAAGCCCATTCCTGAACGCGCCCCCACTCCAGTGCAGATTGCACGGCAGCCTGCTGGCGAACAGACAAACTTTCGCCACTCACCAGCGTGCTAAAGGTTTGCAACTGCTGATTTAATCCGGTGAGGATCAGCGTGCCGAGCACCAGCAACAGCAGGACCAGCGCCAGCGATGACATGCCCCGCTGACGATTCACAGATTAAACCCCGTTACGGTATGGCGAGCCGAAAAGGGTGCGGTCAGTTCACCTTTACGGCGGGCACGCAGCTCGATACTGATGACCGGCGCAAAGCCAGGTCGATCGGTTTTAGTGACCATAAATTGCTCTATCAGGGCCCGATCCGGGTCGGTGAGCTTATCCCATCCCTTACCGTCACAGGATGTGGCGCCCCGCAGCGTTTCAAGCGATCCGGACTCAAGCCGGAATCCCGTACTGTCGTTTTCTGACGCGGTGCTATCCCACTGGCCGTTGCTGTTTGCATCCCATTGCACAATCGCACATCGTCCTTGCCTGCCGATGATCATCCCCTGCCCCTGGCAATGCCCTGCGCAGTATCCTGCTCTCTGAAACTGTTTACCGATCGCGAACAGTCGTTGCCAGACCTCATCCTCCAGTTCCTGCTGCCCGGATTGCAGTAAAACACCCCGCTGTAGCCCCGGTAAAAAACGTGACGTGCTGAGTAACAGAATGCTGCTTATCGTCATTGCAATCAGCACTTCCAGTAGGGAGAACCCTCTTCGATTTACTGGCATGCACCTTCTCCTGCGGTATTACACAGCCTGATACGTCCGCCATTTGAGACAATAACCCACCACCCACCAGCGCGGCTCTGCACGCGGATATGTCCGGCCCACGCGGTATCCCTTAAACCATAAAATCCCAGCGCAGGGGTTATGTCGCTTATCGTGACCCCGGGCCACATCGGCTTCATCACGAACGGTCCGCCGCTGTCACAACCGGTCACCGCTGAACTGGCCAGACACTCCTTTTCACCGTCGTTATACAGCGCGATCCTGTGCTCGCTGTTGTGACGGTTGGCGTCATTGCGCAAAAACACCAGGTAATCCCGCACCTGGCAGGCGGTTTGCCAAAGCCGCTGCCGCTGCTGCCAGCTGTCCCAGCCATAGAGCCCTGTGGCGCTGAGGATCACTGTCAGCGAAACGGCGATAAGGGTTTCGATAAGCGTAAAGCCTTGTTCGTTTTTCATGGCGGGAGTGTGGCGGAATAGCAGAAACGGTGCGAGCGTCAAACCAGAACTTTACGAGCCGCTTTCCGGAGATTTTCACCCGTTGCAACGTGTTGCATCGTCTCTGGAAACAGGCTCGAAAAACAAAACGGACGTGAAAAAAAACCGGCGCTAAATAGCACCGGTTGTGTCAGGATTTGCCGTATCAGATGGCGACAGGAGCTTTAATGCCGGGATGCGGGTCGTAACCCTCAATCTCGAAATCATCAAAACGGTAATCGAAGATCGATTCCGGTTTACGTTTGATCACCAGCTTAGGCAATGCACGCGGTTCGCGGGTCAGCTGGAGGTGCGTCTGTTCCATATGATTGCTGTAGAGGTGGGTATCACCGCCCGTCCAGACAAAATCGCCCACTTCAAGATCGCACTGCTGCGCCATCATGTGCACCAATAGCGCGTAGCTGGCGATGTTAAACGGCAGGCCGAGGAACACGTCGCAGGAGCGTTGATAGAGCTGGCAGGAGAGCTTGCCGTCCGCCACGTAGAACTGGAAAAACGCGTGGCAAGGCGCCAGCGCCATTTTATCCAGTTCACCCACGTTCCAGGCAGAAACAATGATACGGCGCGAGTCCGGATCATTTTTCAGCTGGTTCATGACGGTCGTGATCTGGTCAATATGGCGGCCGTCCGGGGTAGGCCACGCACGCCATTGCTTGCCGTAGACCGGCCCCAGGTCGCCGTTCTCATCTGCCCACTCGTCCCAGATGGAGACATTGTTTTCATGCAGATAAGCAACGTTGGTATCGCCTTGCAGGAACCAGAGCAGTTCATGAATGATCGAGCGCAGATGGCAGCGCTTCGTTGTCACCAGAGGAAAGCCTTCTTGCAGATTGAAGCGCATCTGGTGGCCAAAAATGGAGAGCGTACCGGTGCCGGTGCGGTCGTTTTTCGGCGTGCCCTCGTCGAGCACTTTTTTCATCAATTCAAGATACTGTTTCATGATTCCTCAGGAAAGTTGTTGCTGTGGACGACGACGATACGCCCAAATCATCATAATGGCACCCGCGACAATCATCGGGATGGAGAGGATCTGCCCCATGCTGATGTACTGTACCCATTCACCGGTAAACTGCGCATCCGGCTGGCGGAAGAACTCGACGATGATACGAAACGCGCCGTAGCCAATCAGGAACAGACCAGAGACAGCCCCCATTGGACGCGGTTTGCGGATATACAGATTCAGGATGATGAACAGCACCACGCCTTCCAGCGCCAGCTCATAGAGCTGTGACATATGGCGCGGCAGAACGCCGTAGGTATCGAAAATGGACTGCCACTCAGGATGCGAAGGCAGCAGCGCGATATCCTCCGCGCGGGAGCCCGGGAACAGCATGGTAAACGGCACGCTCGGATCGACACGCCCCCACAGTTCACCGTTGATGAAGTTGCCCAGACGCCCTGCGCCCAGCCCAAACGGGATTAACGGCGCAATAAAATCAGCCACCTGGAAGAAGTTGCGTTTGGTGCGTCTGGCGAAGATCACCATGACCAGGATCACACCAATCAGCCCGCCGTGGAAGGACATGCCGCCGTCCCAGACGCGGAACAGATAGAGCGGGTCGTTCAGGAATACCGGGAAATTATAGAACAGGACATAACCGATGCGACCACCCAAGAACACGCCGAGGAAACCGGCATAAAGCAGGTTTTCCACTTCGTTCTTCGTCCAGCCGCTGCCCGGACGACTGGCGCGACGGCCAGCAAGCCACATGGCAAAAACGAAGCCCACCAGGTACATCAGACCGTACCAGTGCAGCGCTACAGGTCCTATTGAGAAAATAACCGGATCGAATTCCGGAAAATGCAGATAACCACTGTTCATCTGTCACCACAAGATGTTGTTATTCCGCTGAAAGTGGACAGCGGGTGAATTGCATTCCCGCCGTTGGCAGGTGCTCCAAAGTTGCGAATCATAGCATAAGGCAGGCGCGGAGGATGCGCCTGAGATGTAAAAGATGTGTATAGGGTTTCATGCGCACTGTTCCCCCCTCACCCCATTCCTCTCCCTCAAGGGAGAGGGGGTCGTCCGAGCCGTCATTATTTTGTGGGGATCAGCGGCCGCCGCGGATCAAACCGCCCATGCCGCGTCGCTCCATAAACGCAGCCACCTGATGGCGCACTTCGGCTGCCAGCTGTGCTTCCAGGCTACGCGCGGCCAGTTCGCGCGCCTCATCTTGTTCGATGTGACGTAACAGGTATTTCACACGCGCAACGGAACGTCCGTTCATTGACAGGTGACGGAAACCGAGACCAATCAGGATCGCCACGCACATTGGATCGCCGGCCATTTCACCGCACAGGCGCAGGTCGATATTATGCTGCTCGGCTTCGCGGGCGATCATCGCCAGGGCACGAAGCATCGCCGGATGCAGGCTGTCGTAGATGCTGGCAACGCGCGTATTGTTGCGATCGACCGCCAGAATGTATTGCGTTAAGTCGTTGGTGCCAACGGAGATAAAATCAACGCGGGTCGCCAGCTGCGGCAACATAAAGACCATCGAAGGCACTTCAAGCATCACGCCGATACGGGGTTTAGGGATCGCATAGCCGATCATCTCTTCCACTTCGCGCCCTGCACGTTCTATCAACCGCCGCGCTTCGTCGATCTCGTCAATACTGGTGACCATCGGCAGCAAAATGCTGAGATTCCCCGTGGCCGCGTTGGCACGCAGCATCGCACGAACCTGGATAAGGAAGATTTCCGGCTGATCGAGGGTTATGCGGATCCCACGCCAGCCGAGGCAGGGATTCTCTTCACTGATGGGCATATAGGGCAGTTGCTTATCCGCGCCGACGTCCAGGGTGCGCAACGTGACGGGTTTATCGTTAAACATCTGCAACATGCCCTGATACTGCGCCACCTGCTCCTCTTCTGACGGGAAGCCGCTTTGCAGCATAAACGGTATTTCGGTGCGGTAGAGGCCGATGCCATCGATGCGGCTGCCGAGCTTCTCTTCATGCTCAGGGCTTAAGCCAGCATTGAGCATCACCTTCACCCGCTCACCGCTCTTGAGCTGCGCGGGCAGGTTGACGTCATCTTCCGCCAGCTTGCTTAATTCATTCTCTTCGCTGATAAGGCGCTGGTACTCCTGAAGGAGCACCGGCTCAGGATCCACCAGCAACTCACCGCGGTATCCGTCCACCACCAGCGTACGGCGATGCAGTACGGAGGGCTGAATATCCGCCCCCATCACGGTCGGAATACCGAGCGCGCGCACCATAATGGCGGCATGGGAGTTAGCTGCGCCATCGCGCACCACTACGCCCGCCAGCCTGTCCTGCGGTAATTCCGCCAGCGTCGTCGCCGAGAGTTCATCGGCCACCAGTACAAACCGGCTCGGCCAGGCATTCGCCCCCTGAATAGTATCATCAAGGTGGAACAGCAGACGTTGCCCAAGCGCGCGTAAATCGCCGGCGCGCTCTTTCAGATAACCGTCAGTCAGCACCGCAAACTGCTCGGCAAATTTTTCAATGACCTTTTTAACCGCCCACTCTGCCACCGAACCTTTATCGACCTCGGCAAATAACTCACGACGCAAACGCGCATCGGAAAGCAGGTGTGAGTAGAGGTCGAAAATGGCCGCCGTCTCTTTTTGCGCGCCAGCGGCAAAGCGTTTGCTGTAGCGACGAAATTCATTCGCCGCCTCTTCCAGCGCAGCGGTAAGCCGTTCGCGCTCAAGCGCTTCATCCAGCGTCGAGGCTTCATAGACCTGCTCCATCAGGGGGAGCGTGGCATCCATCCAGCCTTCGGCAATCGCGACGCCCGGCGAGGCCGGAAGCGCGCGGATGCGGGTATGACGATACTGCCCAAAAAGGGCTGCCAGCTGAGACTGGGAGAGGATCGCAGCCATCTGCGTTGCCAGCGTGACGAGGAAAGACTCCTCGCTTTCATCGTACTGCCGCAACTCTCGTTGTTGGACAACAAGCACGCCAAGCAGTTGACGGCGCTGAATAATCGGCACGCCAAGGAAAGCGCGGAACCGCTCCTCTTTGACGGAAGGGATATATTTGAAGCTGGGGTGTTTTTGCGCGTCGGCAAGGTTGATTGGCTCCGCCAGTCGCCCGACCAGGCCAACAATACCTTCATCAAACGCGAGCGTGACGGTGCGTCCCCGTGGTTTTTTTAAACCGCGGGTTGCCATCAGGTAGTAGCAACGTCGGTCATGGTCGGCCAGGTAGACCGAACAGACCTCGGTTTCCATCGCAAGACAGATGTCCGTCACCAGAATATTCAGCGCCTCGTTGAGGCGAGGCGCACTGGCAACCTTTTCAACTATTTCTCGCAAGCGGGTGAGCATGATTTGCGTAGCTTAACCTCTTTTACGTCGCCAGGCAGGTGCGCTCTGTGGCTTCGGAGGCGTCTCCTGAAGCTGCATCACGACACTTGCGAACTCTTTCATCACCCTACGATATACATCGCGCTTAAATGACACGACCTGACGAACCGGATACCAGTAGCTTACCCAGCGCCAGCCATCAAACTCTGGCGTGCTGCTGGTTTGCATATTGATATCTGAATCGTTGCCCACCAACTGCAAAAGAAACCACTTCTGTTTCTGGCCGATACAAACCGGCTTTGTGTCCCAACGCACCAAACGTTTCGGTAACTTGTAACGCAACCAGTTGCGGGTCGAAGCCAGGATGCGAACATCTTTTCGGCTTAAACCAACCTCTTCAAACAGCTCCCGGTACATCGCTTGTTCTGGGGACTCTCCGGGATTGATCCCGCCTTGCGGGAACTGCCAGGAGTGCTGACCATATCGCCGGGCCCACATCACCTGGCCCTGACGATTACAAATTACTATTCCTACGTTTGGGCGGTAGCCATCGTCATCAATCACCGGACTACCCCAAACTAAATCTGATATATGAATGATTGTTTCACACTACAGGGAGGCGGTAAACCACTCTCTTACAGGCCTGCAACCTAATAACATTTGAATAACTCACAATTTAGTGAGGAGTTATAAACAGATGCGGGCGACAGAGACCATTTTTATTCACCTTTTCTGTGGATATAGTTGTGAAGAAGTACGGAATTACCGATGAACAACCTTGCAACCCGACGAAACGCCAATTTACCCTGCTTATAATTAATCATTTAAATTCAAAACATTATATTGGAATTAAGGGTGTCAGAGGCGATTAACGTGACGATCGTCACATCAAAGATCCTCCTGCTGATGAAAGATCGAACAGCGTCGGTTTTATCCACAGATTGTGCCAATAAGTTAGGCACAATTTGTGTGAAAATTCGATTTTCATCGCACGTCAAGGCTGTAAATTGAAACAGTAGTGGCAGTTATTCCCAGTTATCCCATTTTTCTGTGGATAACATGGTGTAAGATCCTGTTTATTGTCAGTGACCAGAATTGCACAACCTGTTTTTTAGCCGCGACGCGACGGGTTGTAGTCTAAAAAAGATGAAATAAATCATATGCATGGGATATTCACTCAGAAAACGGTAAACTCTGTCCACAAGGGATAAAATATCAGCTCATTTTTTAATCAAAAGGTTGTTAGCATGCATTCTCTCGCCCCACTGCTCTCCCCTCCCGTCAGTGAAGCCCAGTTGCTCCAGCAGGCGCAACGTCTGGCAGGTTATTCACTGGGCGAGCTGGCCGTGATGGCGGGGTTGACGATACCCAACGATCTGAAGCGTGATAAAGGCTGGATCGGCGTGTTGCTGGAGCGCTGGCTGGGCGCAAGCGCGGGCAGTAAACCCGAGCAAGATTTTGCGGCGCTGGGGGTGGAACTGAAGACGATCCCCATCGATAACCAGGGGCGGCCGCTGGAAACCACCTTTGTCTGCGTTGCGCCGCTCACGGGTAACAGCGGAGTGACCTGGGAAACCAGCCACGTCAGGCATAAGCTGAAGCGGGTGTTGTGGGTACCCGTTGAGGGCGACAGGCAGATCCCGCTGGCAGAACGTCGCGTTGGCGCTCCGCTACTCTGGAGCCCGAATGAAGAAGAGGAGAGACAGCTTTCCCAGGACTGGGAAGAGCTGATGGACATGATTGTGCTGGGACAGGTTGAGCGGATCACCGCCCGGCATGGCGAAGTGCTGCAACTTCGCCCTAAAGCCGCCAACAGCAAAGCGCTCACTGAAGCGGTAGGCGCACAGGGCGAACCGATCCTGACGCTGCCGCGCGGTTTCTATCTTAAAAAGAATTTCACCGGGGCGCTGCTGGCACGCCACTTCCTGTTGAAAACATAGTTTTTTACTAATTTTGCGCTCCGGCTAACATAATCTCCTCCTTTTTAAGATTTCCCCCCTTTCACCTGTCGTAATATCAGGTTATTACTACACTATGATTTGATACGAGCCAGGTGAGGATGAGAACGATGAAAAAATGGGCAGTAATTATCTCAGCAGTCGGTTTAGCGTTTGCGGTATCGGGTTGTAGCAGCGACTATGTCATGTCAACGAAAGATGGTCGTATGATCCTGACCGATGGCAAACCCGAAGTCGACGACGATACCGGTCTGGTGAGTTACCGCGATCGCGAAGGCAATCAAATGCAGATTAATCGCGACGAAGTCTCCCAGATCATCGAGCGTTAAACAGATAAAGGTCAGTAGCTTGCTGGCCTTTTTGATTTTTTCCTTCCCCTTTTGCCTTCCCTCTGCCATGTTTATATTCCTTTGTCGGGAGGTTCCTGACGCAGTCTGTATGTTTAAAAAAGGAAACCGGCTATGCATTATCACCGTATCCCCCACAGCGCTCTGGAGATCAGCCAACTGGGGTTGGGCACCATGACATTTGGTGAACAAAACAGCGAAGCCGATGCCCATGCACAACTCGATTACGCCGTCAGCCAGGGCATTAACCTGATTGACGTTGCGGAGATGTACCCCGTTCCTCCCCGCCCGGAAACACAAGGTCTTACTGAAACGTATGTCGGCAACTGGCTGGCGAAACGCGGCAATCGCGAAAAGCTGGTCATCGCCTCCAAAGTCAGCGGCCCTTCCCGTAATAACGATGCCGGGATCCGCCCTAACCAGATCCTCGATCGCAAGAATATCCGTGCCGCGCTGGATGCCAGCCTCAAGCGCCTGCAAACCGACTATCTCGATCTTTATCAAGTGCACTGGCCGCAGCGTCCGACGAACTGCTTCGGTAAGCTTGGCTACACCTGGAACGAAAGTGCTCCGGCAGTTACCCTGCTGGAAACGCTGGAAGCGCTCACGGAGTGCCAGCGGGCGGGTAAGATCCGCTACATTGGCGTTTCCAACGAGACGGCGTTTGGCGTGATGCGCTATCTGCATCTGGCTGATAAACACGACCTGCCGCGCATCGTGACCATTCAGAACCCGTACAGCCTGCTGAACCGCAGTTATGAAGTGGGTCTGGCGGAGGTGACGCAGTACGAAGAGGTGGAACTGCTCGCCTACTCCTGTCTGGGCTTCGGTACCCTGACGGGCAAATACCTGAACGGCGCGAAACCGGCTGGTGCGCGTAACACCCTTTTCAGCCGCTTCACCCGCTATAGCGGCGAGCAGACGCAAAAAGCCGTTGCGGCCTACGTGGATATCGCGAAACGTCACGGACTCGATCCGGCGCAGATGGCGCTGGCCTTCGTGCGTCGTCAGCCGTTTGTGGCGAGTACCCTGCTCGGCGCAACGACGATGGATCAGTTGAAAACCAATATTGAGAGTTTCCATCTGAACCTGAGTGAAGAGGTATTAGCGGAGATTGAAGCGGTGCATCAGGTTTATACCTACCCGGCACCGTAATAAAAGCAAAACGGCAACGTGCGTTGCCGTTTTTAGGGTTTTCACCCTCTCCCCGTGGGAGAGGGCCGGGGTGAGGGCATCAGGCCGCACAATTCAACGACGACGCTGCCAGACCCACAGACCGCTAATCGCCAGCGCGAACAGCGCGCCGAATCCTACCCCGATTGCCTCGACCGGCGCACCTGCTTTTACCGCCAGCGAGTAAATCCCCAGCATCAGTAACATCGCCATGTTTTCACCAAGGTTTTGTACCGCAATGGCGTTGCCCGCCCCAACGGTCTGCTTGCCGCGCTCCTGCAACAGCGCGTTTAGCGGCACCACAAAGAAACCGCCTAACATGCCGATCAGCAACAGCAGGACATAGGCCGGCAATAGGGCATGTTGCAGGGAGAAGAACAGAACGCCGATGCCGATCAGGATCCCCGCAGGCATGCAGCGCGCGACGGTTTCCAGCGTCACCAGTTTTGCCGCAGCCCCGGCCCCGACAACAATCCCGACGGCGACCATGGCATTCAGGTAAGTCGGCGTGGCGTTGTCAGTAATGCCCAGCGCCACCGGCACCCACAGCACCAGCAGGAAACGCAGCGTAACGCCGGCCCCCCAGAACATGCTGGTGCCCATCAGCGAGAAGCGTGTTTCACCGTTACGCCACAGTACGCGGCAGGCGTTGAAGAAGCTGCCGGTCATGGGCCCGAAGCGCCAGGATTGCCCCGGACGCGCCACGGCCAGTTTGGGGATAAACAGGTTGGCGATCACCGCGCCACCGTACATCAGGGCGCAGATGCCAAGCGCGGCGAGCACATGCCAGTCTGCCAGTACGCCGCCCGCCACCGAACCCAGCAGAATCGCTGCAATGGTGGAGGACTCCATCAGGCCGTTGGCCTTCACCAGCTTATCACCGGTGGTGAGCTCACCCAGAATGCCGTACTTCGCCGGGGAGTAGGCTGCCGCGCCAATGCCCACCAGCGTGTAGCCGACGAACGGATTGATACCAAAGCAGATACTTGCCGCGCCCAGAAGCTTAAGGCTGTTGGCAAACATCATGACCCGACCTTTCGGGAAGCTGTCCGCCACCTGGCCGACAAACGGCGCAAATACAATGTAAGCACCCACAAACACCATCTGTAGGATCGGCTGGCTCCAGTCGGGATAAAACTCAGCTTTCAGCAACGCCAGCGTGGCAAACAGCAACGCGTTATCGCCGAACGCGGAAAGAAACTGGGCGGCGATAACTGCCATCATGCCTTTCGACCAGATTGAAGTGTTAGTGTGCACTGACTCACGCATTTTGCTGTTCCGCCTCTTCAACCATGCCCTTCAGGGTCACGAAATCGGGTTTACCGCTGCCCAGCACCGGTAACTGTTTGAGGTAACGAATATCGCGGGGGACCGCCAGCTCGGGGATACCGTGTTCGCGTGCATACCTGAGCAGCGCATCACGCTTCAGTTCACCGTCTGTCGTGAAGAGCACCAGCGCCTCGCCTTTACTGGCATCACTTTTCACCACGGTCGCATGCATTTTCTCCGCCGAGACTGCGGTCGCCAGCGTTTCGACCATTTCAAGAGAGACCATTTCCCCGGCGATTTTGGCGAAGCGTTTTGCACGTCCCTGGATCTGCACGAAGCCCTGATCGTCGAAGCGCACGATATCGCCCGTGTCGTACCAGCCCGTTTCAACCTCGCCATTGACGTTCTCGGCCGTCGGCGCCTCAAGCACGCCCGGGTTTTCCACACGCAGATAGCCGTTCATGACGTTCGGCCCTTTCAGCTGAAGACGTCCGCCGTCTTCAATACCCGGCACCGCCAGCAGACGTGCGTCCAGCCCCGGCAGAATGCGGCCAACCGTTCCCGGTTTAGCCGCCATCGGAACGTTGATGGAGACCACCGGCGCGCACTCCGTCACGCCATAGCCTTCCAGAATGCGCAGGCCAAACTTGTCCTGCCAGATCTGGCGCGTGCTGTCCTGGAGTTTTTCCGCGCCCGCCACCACGTAGCGTACGCGGAAGAAATCATACGGGTTGGCGAAGCGCGCGTAGTTACCGAGGAAGGTGGACGTCCCGAACAGCACCGTGCAGTTACGGTCATAAACCAGTTCCGGCACAATGCGGTAGTGCAGCGGGCTTGGGTAGAGGAACACCTCAGCACCGGTCAGCAGCGGCGTAAAGAGACCCACGGTCAGACCAAATGAGTGGAACAGCGGCAGCGCTGACATAAAGCGATCGTTGGCGGTAAAGTCAGCAATGGTTTTAATCTGTTCGACGTTCGCCAGAATGCTTTTGTGGCTATGAACCACACCTTTCGGGTTACCTTCAGAGCCAGAGGTAAAGAGGATAATGGCATCATCTTCCGGCTGCTGCTTAACCTGCGCCAGACGCGGCATCAGCAGGTGCGCGAAAATCCACAGCTTGTCAGCGGTCGTGACGTCTGCTTTCAGATCTTCCAGGAACACCCAGCGCACCTGCGTCAGCTGTTCCGGCAGGTGCCACAGCTTGCCTTTATCCAGGAACTGGCGGGAGGTAAAGATTGTGTTGATTTGTGCTGCGGTAATCGCGCTGGAGAGCCCTTTCACGCCCGCCGTGTAGTTCATCATCGCCGGAATGCGGCCCCGGGACACGGCACCAAAGATTACCGCCGCGCTGATACCCGCGTTTGGCAGCATCAGGCCGATCTTTTCGCCCTGTTTACTGTACTTTTCCAGGATACGCCCGACAAACAGCGTTTTGGTCAACAGCTTACGGTAGGTATCCGGCGTAAAATTGATGTCTTCGACGCAGTTTTTCTTCGCACCGTAGCGATACTGCGCCGACAGCAACGATTCATACAGCGTTTCGCGCGGGCGAACGGCCATGCGCGCTTCCATCATAATCTGGTGCAGCATTTCCCCGGCGATTTTACGGCGGTCGCGCGCGCGCGGCGCCTCGGGCATCGGCAGTGACGTCGGCGGTAATATATGCAGGGTAATTTTCGGGAACAGACGCTGCTTCACCAGCCCTTTCAGACGGCTGAAAAAGGTTAGCTCAGCCCCGTCGATGCGTAGCGGCACGACGGTGGCCTGAGACTTCGCCGCGACAAAACCGGCCCCGTCGTAAATTTTCATCAGGGAGCCCGTCACTGAAATACGCCCTTCCGGGAAGATAACCACCGGGCGCCCCTGCCCTATCAGACGCACCAGATGTTTAATCATCATCGGTTTGGTTGGGTCGAGCGGGACAAAATCAATCAGCGGTTTGAGCCAGCGCATGTACCATTTTTCACTGATGGAGCTGTAAACCGCGAAGACGGGCCGCACGGGCAAAAACAGCGCCAGCAATACGCCATCAAGAAAAGAGACGTGATTCGGTGTGATAAGCACACGCTCGCCATAGAGTGCCTGCGTATCGCCAGTCACGCGGATGCGAAACAGGACACGAAACAGTGTGCGGAAGAACCCAAAAAGCATTTCAACTCCCTTTGCCAGCCAGTGTGAAAGGTATAAATGGTGGCAGATTACACGAGAAGTAGTGAGGGAGCGATAGCAAAAACAGAGGCGAAAAAAAACCTGCGCATCCGCGCAGGTTGGTGCAAGAGAAGAGTACGAAAACGTACCAGGAATTCTCACCAATCAATACCTCTGGGATCTTGATTGTGGCCTCCGGCGACAGGCTTCGCCAGCGGGAAAACGCAAGGGAATGAGCCGAAGTGCAACCAGGTGTGAATATTCTCTTTTGCTGTTACAGGTTGAACTTACAGGCAAAAAAAAACCTGCGTAAAACGCAGGTTGGTGTAAATCGTGTTAATCAACCGAAGTTGATTCCACCTATCAATACCTCTGGGATCTCGACTCTAGCAATTCACAACGCATCGTTGCTAACGGACAATCGCAACAGCCTGAGGCAAAGTGTAACTAAAGGTTCAGATTGACATTATTCAGACATGACTGGCCGTGTAACGATTACACCGCGAGGGATGTTCTGCTTCACGTTTGCAGAGGACGCTTACCCGCTCCCCTTGAATGCGCGCCGCTTTTCCGCAACACTAGTTAGTGTGTAAACGCTTACCCCTATAAGAAGGTATTGAATGGCGACAATTAAGGATGTGGCTCGTCTGGCCGGTGTTTCCGTCGCGACCGTCTCCCGCGTGATCAACAACTCCCCTAAAGCGAGTGATGCATCGCGCCAGGCCGTGCAGGACGCCATGGAAAACCTGAATTATCACCCTAACGCCAACGCGCGCGCCCTTGCCCAGCAGTCGACAGAAACCATCGGGCTGGTGGTCGGGGATGTATCCGATCCGTTTTTCGGTGCAATGGTCAAAGCCGTAGAACAAGTCTCTTATCACACCGGAAATTTCCTGCTGATTGGTAATGGCTACCACAATGAACAGAAAGAGCGCCAGGCCATTGAGCAGCTGATCCGTCATCGCTGTGCGGCGCTGGTGGTCCATGCAAAAATGATCCCCGACGCCGAGCTGATCCATCTGATGAAACAGATGCCGGGGATGGTGATTATCAACCGTATTATTCCCGGTTTTGAAACCCGCTGCGTGGCGCTCGACGACCGTTACGGCGCATGGCTCGCAACCCGTCATCTGATCCAGCAGGGCCATACCCGAATTGGTTATCTGTGCTCCAACCACCCAATTTCCGATGCGGAAGATCGCCTTCAGGGCTATTACGACGCGCTGCGCGAAGCCGGTCTGCCGTGCAACGATCGTCTTGTGGCGTACGGAGAACCGGATGAGAGTGGCGGCGAGCAGGCGATGACAGAGCTGCTGGGCCGCGGGCGGAATTTCACCGCCGTGGCCAGCTATAACGACTCCATGGCCGCCGGCGCAATGGGCGTGCTGAATGATAACGGGATTGACGTCCCGGCAGAAATTTCGCTGATTGGCTTTGATGATGTGCTGGTGTCGCGCTACGTGCGCCCTCGCCTGACCACCGTGCGCTACCCGATTGTGACCATGGCAACGCAGGCGGCAGAACTGGCGTTAGCGCTGGCCGAGCATCGCCCGCCACCGGAAATTACCCACCTGTTCAGCCCAACCTTAGTGCGCCGTCACTCGGTGGTATCGCCCGCGGAAGCCGTGAGCGAACAGCGATAGAGATGGACGGTTTTATCCGGGTATTCCAGCGCATCGCCAATGTAGTGCCAGCCGTAACGTTCGTAGAAGTCGCGGCAGGCAGACCAGAGATGAAGCTCGTGATACCCGGCGCGTCGCGCGTAGCCGATAACATGCTGCTGAAGTTTTCCCGCCAGCCCGTTTCCCCGGGCGGCTTCATCGACATACAGCGCAGCCAGCCAGGGGTGGAGATCCTGCCGGGAAATTAAATCGCAACGCCACAACCCAACGGTGCCCAGCAGCTGGTCATCCTCAACGGCAATAAAGGTGAGCGGTAACTCGCCCGGCGTCAGGCTATGCTCAACAATGCTCTGGAAAAAGGCACGCGGCATACCTTCACCAAACGCGTTCCAGATCCAGTCGATCACCCGCTGTGTAAACTGCGGCGCAGCGTGAAGCGGCAGTATATTCACACCAGCTTCCCCTGGAAAAGGGGGAGCGATTCAAAGAGATAGCCGTCAAAATCGGGCGCGTCTTCGTCTGACAGCTCAAGCAGGCTCTTTTTGACGTTTTCAAGATGCTGGAACATCGCCTGCCACGCCCCCATCACGTCGCGGCGGCGGAGCGCAGCGAGAATGGTTTGCCTGTCGCCGAGCCATTTCAGCCGCCATGCGCGGCTGGCGATGTGGCCATTAAACTGCTGCCACAGCGGGCTGCTGTCCATGTGATGCCAGACGCTTTCAACGGTCGCCAGCAGCATCTGGTTTTGTGTGGCTCCCGCCAGCACCAGGTGGAACATTTTGTTGTTGTCCTGGCTGCGATCGTCGGCGGCAATAGCCCGTTGCTCCTGCTCGATGATGCGGCGCAGGTTGTCGATATCCGCCCGCGTCGCCATTTTTGCGGCAAAGGCGGCAATGTTGCTTTCAAGCAGCTGACGCGCCTGGAGAATTTCAAACGGACCCACGTCACTGTTCAGAAAACGCTCTTCCTCGTTTTCATGCTCCTCCGGAATGCGCATCACGTACACGCCAGACCCCTGGCGAATATCCACCGTCCCCTGTAGCTCAAGCATCAGCAGCGCCTCGCGCACGATAGTGCGGCTCACGCCATACGTCTCGGCGATGTTGCGCTCCGGCGGCAGACGCGATCCCACGGGATAATGCCCCTGGATAATCTGCGCCCGTAAATCCTCGCCAATCTCCTGGTACTGTTTTTTTTCCGGCAGGATGACAGCCTTATCCACGTTTTCACCTGTGTTTTTCAGTTAATGCGCGGGCCGGACGTCCTCCCGGCCAGTTTTTGCGCTATTTTACCAGAAGGCTTACTTCCATTCATCGTCAACCCTGAGCGTCAGCACACGCTCATCGCGCAGCTGGCGGAACCAGGACGCTGATTTCTTTGCCCGCCGTGCGCGATGGTTTTCAAGATCGATCTCAATAAGCCCGTAGCGGTTTTTAAACGCGTTCATCGGGGAGACGTTGTCGGTGAAGGCCCACAGCATATAGCCGTGGCAGTTAGCCCCCGCCTCCCGCGCCAGCAGCGTGTAATAAAGATGTTCGCTGATAAACGCGATGCGGTACGCGTCATCGATAATCCCGTCGCGATTGCGAAACTGCGCTTCGTTCTCCACGCCCATCCCGCTTTCCGCTACAAACCAGTCAATGTTGCGATAGTCGTTTTTAATCCGCATCGCCATGTCGTAAATAATGCGCGGGAAGATCTCCCAGCCGCGGGAGGTGTTCATCCTCCGCCCCGGCAGCTCGAACGGCTCGTAGTAGTACGCCGGGTGGAACGGCGTCTCCGGGTGCCAGGCGCGGGATGGCGCTTTGACGCGATGCGGGTAATAGAGGTTAATGCCCAGCTCGTCGACGGTGTTGTCGGCAATCAGCGCCAGCTCATCGGACGTGTAGTCCCACTGCACCTGATGCTGCGCCAGCAGGGTAAAAAGCGCCTGCGGATAGCGCCCGTGCACCAGCGGGTCGAGAAAGACGCGGTTATAGAACAGATCGTACATCTCTGCCGCCCGCACGTCATGCGGCGCGCGCGAGCGCGGATAGGTCACCTCCGGGTTGAGAATACAGCCCACCGTGCCGTCATAGCCTTTCTCACGAAACAGCTTTACCACTTTCGCCGTCGCCAGCACCTTATGGTGGTTCCACTGCATCCAGGTGCTGGTGTTCTGCTCATAGGGCCAGCGCAGCGCGTCGAGGTAGACGCGCGTCTGGACCACAATCGGCTCGTTGAAGGTAAACCAGCGGGTGACTTTGCCGTGAAAGCGCTCAAACACCTTTTCCGCATAGCGAACGAACAGCTCGACGACGTGCTTCGACGCCCAGCCGCCGTAGGTCTCCAGCAGCACGCCCGGCAATTCGTAGTGTTCCAGGCAGATCATCGGCTCAATGCCCTGACGGTGCATTTCATCGAACAGCGCGTCGTAACAGGCGGCGTACTCTTCATCTACGGTGGCGTTTTCATAGTCGGTCAAAAAGCGCGACCAGTTGATCGAGGTGCGATAGTGCGTCAGTCCCGCCTGCTTCATCAGCGCCACGTCCTCACGGAAGCGATTGATAAAGTCGGTTGCCACCGCCGGGCCGTAGCCGTTGTGCCAGACGTGACGATCGTTCTTATACCAGAGATCGATCCACGAATCCTGACCCGGCTTTTTGCCGCTCCAGCCCTCGGTCTGCCAGGCCGATGCCGCCGCGCCCAGCATAAAATCTGGCGGTATGGTTATCTGTTTTATGCTCATCCTGTCCTCATGCGTTATCGGTGGCTTGTTGCAGTGCGGCCTGCTCTGCGCGGCGTGAGGCAATTTTCACAAACGGCAGATAGATAATCACCGCGGTCACGATGCAGATAAACTGGGTGATCACCGCCCCCATGGAGCCCGCGGTGGACAGCCAGGCGTTGATCAGCGGCGGCGTGGTCCAGGGCACCATCACCACGGCTTTCCCGGCAAATCCGGTCACGGTGGCAAAGTAGCCAATCGAGCCCGTCACCAGCGGCGTGATGATGAACGGGATAGCCAGGATCGGATTTAGCATGACTGGCATACCGAAAATCACCGGCTCGTTGATGTTAAAAATACCCGGGCCGATGGAGAGCTTGGCGATCTCCTTCATCTCTTTACGTTTGGTGGCAATCATGACGGCTATCAGCAGGCCGATGGTCAGGCCGGAGCCGCCGATGCTCATATAGACGTCCCAGAACGGCATGGTGATGATGTTTGGCACCTCTTTGCCCTGCTCAAACGCGCTCATGTTAACGGTGATTGCCCCCAGCAGCAGCGGCTCGCGGATCGGCTTGATCATCTGGTTGCCATGAATACCAATCACCCAGAACAGCTGGGCAACAAACATCAGCAGCAGGATCCCCGGCAGGCTTTGCACCACGCGCTCCAGCGGCTGTTGCACCACCTGGTAAACCGCGTCGTAGAGATACATTCCGGTAATCTGATGAAACACGAAGCCAAAGGTGGCGATGGCGGTGGTGGTGATAATGGCCGGGATCAGCGCAGAGAACGACGCGGCGACGTTCGGCGGCACCGTGTCCGGCATCCTGATTTTCAGCCCCTTGCGGTTTTCCAGCCAGCAGTAAATCTCCACCGACAGGATGGCGATAAACATGCCGAGGAACAGGCTGCGGGTATCCGAGAACTGGCGCAGCAGCACGTCTTTCACCACGTGCATCTCGCCGTCCACCAGCATTTCCACCGTCGTCGGCGTCACGCAGATAAAGCAGATCACCGCCAGCAGGCCGGGGAACAGGGACTTAATGCCGTTAATACGCCCCAGCTCAATGCCGATTAAAAACACCGCGCCGATGTTGAGAAAGTTGAGCGTGGCATAGTTCAGCGCGCTGGTGATCGGCTTTAACGCCGCCAGAAACGACAGCGACTGAAAGCTCGCCAGGCCGTTTTTCGGATCCAGCACCATATTGGAGATCAGTACCGAGAACGCCCCCACAATGATGACCGGCATTAAGGTAATAAACGCAGACTTGATCGCCTGGATATAGCGATAGCTGTTGAAGGTGGTGGCAAAACTGCCCAGAGCGTCGATCAGTTTTTCCTGAAATGCCATAGGGTAATACCTCAGTAAAAGGGCTTTTATTGAATAAGATGGACAGCCGGATACTATTGGTATGCCAAAAATAGCGTCCACAGGCGCTTTGTTCTGTGATTAAGCTCTCAATGAGGTAAGAGGTATTCCAGATTGCGATTTATCACCATTTTGGCATGCCAATGACAGGCATTTATCCCGCGGGCGAGGATCGTTACCGAAAAGCGTGATCGTTATGGGGTTTTGCCCTTCCCACGTCGCTTATGCGCCGGATGGTCTGTGTTAAACTGCAAACCATTACGTGGAAACAGGAATTTCGAATGGCAACAATGCTGGATGTCTCACTGCGTGCGGGCGTGTCGAAGGCCACCGTTTCGCGCGTGCTGAACGGCACAGGTCAGGTTAAAGAGAGCACGCGTCAGCAGGTATTTCGCGCGATGGAGGAGCTGGGCTATCGTCCGAACTTTCTCGCGCGTTCGCTGGCTAACCAGACCAGCAACAGCATTGGTCTGGTCGTCTCGACGTTCGACGGTTTTTACTTTGGTCGTTTGCTACAGCAGGCGTCACGGCAGACCGAAAAGCACGGAAAACAGCTGATTGTTACCGACGGTCACGACGCCCCTGAACAGGAAGAACAGGCGGTGCAGATGCTCGCCGACCGCAAGTGCGACGCCATCGTGCTGTATACGCGTTACATGAGCGAAAAGACGATCCTGAAGCTGATCAACAGCGTGCAGACGCCGCTGGTGATCATTAACCGTGAAGTGAGCCAGGCGGCGGATCGCTGCGTCTTCTTTGAACAGCAGGACGCGGCCTTCAAAGCGGTGGATTACCTGATAAGCCAGGGCCACCGGGAGATCGCCTGTATCACCGTCCCGATCCACACGCCAACGGGTAAAGCGCGACTGATGGGCTACCGTAAGGCGCTGGAGAAGCACGGTATTCGTCTCGACGAGCGGCGGATTAAATACGGCGATGCAGGCATGACGCGGGGTTACGAGCTGTGCAAGGAGCTGATTGCGGAAAAGACATCGTTCAGCGCCCTGTTTGCCTGTAACGATGATATGGCCCTGGGCGCCTCCAAAGCATTACACCAGGCCGGGCTGAAGATCCCGCAGGATATTTCGCTGTTTGGTTTTGACGATGCCCCCAGCGCAAAGTGGCTGGAGCCTGCCCTGTCGTCGGTGTATCTGCCGATCGACAACATGATCGTCACGGCGATCGACCAGGCGATCCGGCTGGCAAAAAACCAGCCGGTTGAAGCGATCCCGCCGTTCACCGGCACGCTGGTGTTACGCGATTCGGTGACAACAGGGCCCTGGTTTAATCAGACCAGCTCTAACGCCAGCAGCTCCTGAATGGTCTGGCGACGGCGAATCAGCCGCGCCACGCCGTTATCAAACAGCACTTCCGGCAGCAGCGGGCGGCTATTGTAGTTGGAAGACATAGACGCCCCGTACGCACCGGTATCATGCAGCACCAGATAATCTCCCGGTTTTACCTCTGGCAGCGAACGGGTTTCGACTTTCCCGCCTTCCTGCTGAGTAAAGACGTCACCGGATTCACACAGCGGGCCAGCAACAACGGTCTCGATGCGCGGGGCGTTGACCAGATCGCGGCCATCGGCGGCAAGCGCGGTGATGTGATGATAGCTGCCGTACATGGACGGGCGCATCAGGTCGTTGAAGCCAGCATCAATCAGCACAAAGTGACGGCTTCCCATCTCCTTCACGCTCCGCACCTGCGCCACCAGCACGCCAGCTTCGGCAACCAGGAAACGACCCGGCTCAATCTCCAGCTTCACCGCATGGCCCAGATGGGCGGCGATGCTGTCACGCGCGGCGCTCCACAGGCCGTAATAGTGATCCGTGTCGATCGCCTCTTCCCCTTCGCGGTAAGGGATCGAAAGCCCTCCCCCGGCGGAGATTGCCTCCAGATCCTGACCAAAATCGATAACCTGACGCACCATGGCGCCACAGACCTGCTCAAGATGGCCGTAATCCACGCCGGACCCGATATGCATGTGAATGCCCACCAGCTTGAGGTTGTAGCGTTGTAAAACCTCCAGCGCCGCAGGCATATCGGCATACCAGATCCCGTGCTTGCTGTTTTCGCCCCCGGTATTGGTTTTCTGACTGTGACCGTGGCCAAAACCCGGGTTGATGCGCAGCCAGACGCGATGGCCAGGAGAGACCTGCCCAAGCTGTTCCAGCATATCCACCGAACCGGCATTGACCGGGATTTGCAGCTCATGCACGCGCGCCAGCGTGGCGTCGTCTATCAGGTCAGCGGTAAAGACGATCGCGTCGCTGTCGGCTTTCGGATCAAACCCGGCCGCCAGCGCACGCTCGATTTCACCCAGCGATACGGAGTCAACCTTCACGCCCCGCTCGCGCATCAGGCGCAGAATATGAATATTGGAGCAGGCCTTCTGCGCAAAACGCACCACGTCAAACTGATGCAGCGCGGCGATCTTCTCGCGGACAATCTGCGCATCGTAGACCCACACCGGGCAGCCGAATTCGGCAGGCAGGCGCAGCAGGTTATCGGCGTTTAAATCGGTCTCAGTCTGGTTGAGTGGGCGTGGCATGGTCATCTCCGGAAATCTGTTTTTTATCATTACGCCATAGCCTGAAGAGAATAAAAAATATCGTTTTATCGTGAGTCTATGCAAAAATGATATGGACCACGCTCAGCCATCAGGTGCCCTATGCCCGCCGTTAACCTACGCCATATCGAGATTTTTCATGCAGTAATGACCACCGGCAATCTCACTGAAGCCGCGCACATGCTGCACACCTCGCAGCCGACGGTCAGCCGCGAGCTGGCGCGTTTTGAGAAAGTGCTGGGGCTGAAGCTGTTTGAACGCACCCGCGGCAGGCTGCATCCAACGGTGCAGGGTTTACGTCTGTTTGAGGAGGTTCAGCGCTCCTGGTACGGGCTGGACAGGATCGTGAGCGCGGCAGAGAGCCTGAGGGAGTTCCGCCAGGGCGAGCTGTCCATCGTCTGCCTGCCGGTCTTTTCCCAGTCATTCCTGCCGGTACTGTTACAGCCGTTTCTGGCCCGCTATCCGGAGGTCAGCCTGACCATCGTGCCGCAGGAGTCGCCGCTGCTGGAGGAGTGGCTTTCGGCCCAGCGCCACGATCTGGGTCTGACCGAAACCCTCGTCACGCCAGCGGGAACGGAACGCACGGAGCTGCTGTCCCTGGATGAGGTCTGCGTGCTGCCTGCCAGCCACCCGCTTGCCCACAAAGCGGAGCTGACCCCGGCGGATTTTCACGGTGAGAACTATATCAGCCTGTCGCAGACCGACAGCTATCGGCAGCTTCTGGATGGCCTGTTTGCCGAACATCAGGTGAAGCGGCGGATGGTGATGGAAACGCACAGTGCGGCGTCTATTTGCGCGATGGTGCGCGCGGGCGTGGGTATTTCGGTGGTGAACCCGCTCACGGCCATGGACTACGCCAGCAGCGGCGTAGTTCTGCGCCGTTTTAGCGTTTCCGTTCCCTTTACCGTGAGCCTGATCCGCCCGCTGCACCGGCCCGCCTCAGCGCTGGTTGATGCCTTTAGTGAACACCTGATTGCGCACGCGCGTCAGGTAGCGCTTCGCTTACCTGACCTGCAAAAACCTTTATGACAGCATAAACTCCACCGCATCGGCGGCATGGATGGCGGCGGTATCGAAGACCGGTATCGGGCTTTGGTCTGCCGGCACCAGCAGGCCGATTTCGGTACAGCCGAAGATGACCCCTTCCGCCCCCTGCTGCGCCAGTTTCTCAATCACGCTAACGTACCAGGCGCGCGACGTTTCGCTGAAGGTGCCCAGACACAGCTCATCAAAAATAATCTGGTTAATGCGCGCCCGGTCGGCCTCTTCAGGGATCAGGCTTTCAATCCCGAACTGGCTGCTCAGCCGCCCGCGGTAAAAATCCTGCTCCATGGTGTAGCGCGTCCCCAGCAGCGCCACGCGCGTCATGCCGGCGGCACGTATGGCACGCCCGGTGGCATCCGCGATATGTAAGAACGGCAGCGAACAGCGGTCTTCAATGTGCGACGCCACCTTATGCATGGTATTGGTACACAGCAGAATACCCTGCGCGCCCGCACGCTCCAGCCCAAGCGCGGCGTCCGCCAGCATCTGCCCCGCTTTGTCCCACTCCCCGCTCGACTGGCAGGCTTCTATTTCATGGAAATCCACGCTGTGCAGCAGCAGGCTGGCCGAATGCAGACCGCCCAGACGCTGTTTGACGCCTTCATTAATCAGGCGGTAGTACGGGATCGTTGATTCCCAGCTCATGCCCCCTAACAGACCGATCGTTTTCATCTTTCCTCCTGTGCGTTTCACCCAGTGAAGCAAACTTGTGATCGCCTTTCCAGTTATTTGGCTAAACGTTTCCTTTTCTCTGCGGGTGCGATAAGTTAATTGAAACAATGTTTCATTACATAACAGGGCGAAAATATGTTTATTTTCCATAAAGAGACCACGCTTGAGGATCTGGGCAACGGCGTGACGCGTCGTATTCTGGCGCACGACGGCAGGATGATGGCGGTGGAAGTGAATTTCGAGCAAGGCGCAATTGGCCCGATGCATAACCACCCGCATGAGCAGCTCACCTACGTTCTCTCGGGGGAATTTGAGTTCACCATCGGCGAGGAGAAGCATGTGGTGACCGCGGGCGACACTCTCTATAAAGCGCCGCACGTGATGCACGGCTGCGTTTGCCTGAAACCCGGCACCCTGCTGGATACCTTTACGCCGGTTCGCGAAGATTTCCTGAAATAAAAAAAGGCGCTCAGTTGAGCGCCTTTTTTAATGTTATTCCGTAACCGGCTCAGGAAGTTGTTCCGGCAGCGGGTTGCGGGTGCTCATTGCCTCGCGCAGCAGCACGCTGCCACAGGCGAACAGTCCACCCAGAATACACGCCAGCAGCACGATCAGGGCTTTGCCCGGGCCATCTTTTTTCACCGGCATAGAAGGTGAAAGCTGGTATTTGAACGGCTCCAGGCTCACATCTTCGAAGGAAAGTTTTTGCAGCTGTGCCAGATAGTATTCGCGGTTCTGGAAATCGGCGTTCAGCTCAGAAACATCCTTCAGATTTTTTTCAATCTGCAATTTCTGCGCAATCCCGTCCGCACCGAGGGCGACGGAATAATCCGGATCGTCTTTCACCGCCTGTCCATTGCTGTAGACCGGCTTTTTGATCCCCGCCGCGTTCGCCACTTCCAGCGAGTAGTTCAGGCGTTGCAGGTTGGTATTGTGGATATTGGTCAGACGGACCCGATCCAGCTCCAGCTGCTGCTGAACCGTTTTGGTTCTCAGGATCAGCTGATCGCGAATGTTTTGCATGGTTTCCTGCTCGACGATGCGGGAGATGTACTGAATGTAACCATTCAACACTTTCTGCGCGTCCTCTGCCGTTGGGGCAGTGAAGCTTAACGTCCAGGAGAGGTACGGTGCTTTATCAGCGTTTTTTTCCTGCGTGTTATCAACAGCCTTCATCTTTTCGGCAATATTGACCACCGCGCGGTGCAGCTCCAGCGGGTCAACCTCAGCGCCATCGAGCTGAGCCATCACGTAAGGTGAGCTCTTCATGTACTCTTCAAGCAGAGACTGGGACTGAAACTTTTTGATAAACAGATTAAACACATCCGCACGGGTAATTTTCACGTCGACATCAAGCACCTGGAGCGCCACCATCATCTGGCGCAGCGAACTCCACTGCGTCTGTTCCGCGGGCGTAATGACCGCTTTACTGGTCCATTTTTGCGGTATCAGAAAGGCGATTGCCAGGCCGACCAGTGCAAATGCAAAGACAATGGTGATGATGCGTTTTTTTGCTGCCAGCAGGACGTCCAGCAGACCCAGAAGATCTATTTCTTTAGCGCTGACCGCCGGGGGAGCATAGTGAGGAAAGTTGAGATCCGTATGTTTTTTGAAATCCATCGCTGACATAACTGTTCTTCTTTTAAGGATGCAGTGAAATTCTGCCTGACTGGTTCCGGTGTAACAAATCATACAAGAATGTAAGAATTATCTGAATGACGAATTGGTACATCTGTAGACCTGCTATCAGATCTGGTAGTTAGCCACGCTGCGTGACTATTTTTATTCCCGCTCCCCTTTTGCTTCGTTATCTCTTCCTTATGGCCCGCGGCGAAAGTCCGTGAAAAGTCAAAAATGCCACCTCCCTCACTATATTGAAACAGCGTTTCGACGCCGATCACATTTCCACCATTAAGCGAATGACGCAGAAATAAATCGCAATAATATAAAATAAAACGATGTTTTAGTATCCAAGAACACCGGTTCCGCTCTTTTGAAACCAGAAGCGCTTACAGCACGAAGAAAGACAAAAAAGCGTTAAAAAACAAACGTAGATTTCGCCGTTGCCAGACGTTGCACCCTGAATTTCAGCTCTCATGCCGCGCATCGCAGGCCTGGGAAAATGTAACAAAGCAGATTTCGTATTAAACCATTGATTGCCAGGTAGGTATGTATGAATGAAAACAAGCTGCTGGGGCTCGCATGGATATCACCCTACATCATCGGGCTGATACTCTTTACGGCATTCCCCTTCGTCTCATCGTTTTTCCTCAGCTTTACGGATTACGATTTGATGAGTCCGCCGGTGTTTAACGGCATCGAAAACTATCGCTACATGTTTACCGAAGACACGCTCTTCTGGAAATCCATGGGCGTGACCTTTGCCTATGTATTTTTAACCATCCCGTTAAAGCTCGCCTTTGCATTAGGCATTGCCTTTGTCCTGAACTTTAAATTACGCGGCATCGGCTTTTTCCGCACTGCCTACTATATTCCGTCGATCCTCGGCAGCTCCGTCGCCATTGCCGTACTGTGGCGCGCCTTATTTGCCATCGATGGCCTGCTGAACAGCTTTATCGGCGTATTTGGCTTTGATCCGGTGAACTGGCTGGGCGAACCGTCGCTGGCGCTGATGTCCGTTACCCTGCTGCGCGTCTGGCAGTTCGGTTCCGCGATGGTCATCTTCCTGGCCGCGCTGCAAAACGTCCCGCAGTCCCAGTATGAAGCGGCGATGATCGATGGCGCATCGAAATGGCAGATGTTCATGAAGGTGACCGTGCCGCTGATTACGCCGGTGATCTTCTTCAACTTCATCATGCAGACCACGCAGGCGTTCCAGGAATTTACCGGGCCGTACGTGATTACCGGCGGCGGGCCAACCTATTCGACCTATCTGTTCTCGCTCTACATCTACGACACCGCGTTTAAGTATTTCGATATGGGCTATGGCGCGGCGCTGGCGTGGATCTTGTTCCTGGTGGTGGCCGTCTTCGCCGGTATCGCCTTTAAGTCGTCGAAATACTGGGTGTTCTACTCCGCCGATAAAGGAGGCAAAAATGGCTGATATTCAACAACTCTCCACGGCAAGAAGCGTCGCCGAACGCGAAGTGGCCCGCACGCTGCGCAGAGAGAAAATCAACGCCACCGTTCGCTATGTGATCCTGCTGGTTGTCGGCCTGCTGATGCTTTACCCACTGGTGTGGATGTTCTCCGCGTCGTTCAAACCGAACCACGAGATCTTCACCACCCTGAGCCTGTGGCCTGCCCACGCCACCTGGGATGGTTTCGTAAACGGCTGGAAAACCGGCACCGAGTACAACTTCGGCCATTACATGCTGAACACCTTTAAGTATGTGATCCCGAAAGTGATCCTGACCATTATCTCCTCCACCATCGTGGCGTACGGCTTTGCCCGCTTCGAGATCCCGTGGAAGAAGTTCTGGTTCGCCACGCTCATCACCACCATGCTGCTGCCCAGCACCGTGCTCCTGATCCCGCAGTACCTGATGTTCCGTGAAATGGGCATGCTCAACAGCTATATGCCGCTGTACCTGCCGCTGGCCTTCGCCACTCAGGGGTTCTTCGTCTTCATGCTGATCCAGTTCCTGCGCGGCGTCCCGCGTGACATGGAGGAGGCGGCGCAGATCGACGGCTGTAACTCCATTCAGGTGCTGTGGTACGTGGTGGTGCCGATCCTGAAACCGGCCATTATCTCCGTCGCCCTGTTCCAGTTCATGTGGTCCATGAACGACTTTATCGGGCCGCTGATTTACGTCTACAGCGTGGATAAATACCCCATCGCACTGGCGCTGAAAATGTCCATCGACGTCACCGAAGGCGCGCCGTGGAACGAAATTCTGGCAATGGCGAGCATCTCCATTCTGCCATCCATCATTGTCTTCTTCCTGGCACAGCGCTACTTCGTACAGGGCGTCACCAGCAGCGGAATTAAAGGTTAAGAGGGAAATACCATGGCTGAAGTTATTTTCAACAAGCTGGAAAAGGTCTACTCCAACGGCTTTAAAGCGGTACACGCTATCGATCTTAAAATTGCTGAAGGGGAATTCATGGTGATCGTCGGCCCATCCGGCTGCGCCAAATCCACGACCCTGCGCATGCTGGCGGGGCTGGAAACCATCAGCGGCGGTGAGGTGCGCATTGGCGACAAGATCGTGAACAACCTCGCGCCGAAAGAGCGCGGAATAGCAATGGTGTTCCAGAACTACGCCCTCTATCCGCATATGACGGTGCGCGAGAATCTGGCCTTTGGTCTCAAGCTGAGCAAGCTGCCGAAAGATCAGATTGAGTCTCAGGTGAATGAAGCCGCCAAAATTCTTGAGCTGGAAGAGCTGCTCGACCGCCTGCCGCGCCAGCTTTCCGGCGGCCAGGCGCAGCGCGTGGCGGTAGGCCGTGCGATTGTGAAAAAGCCAGATGTGTTCCTGTTCGATGAGCCGCTTTCAAACCTCGACGCCAAACTGCGCGCTTCGATGCGTATCCGTATTTCTGACCTGCACAAGCAGCTGAAGAAATCAGGGAAACCGGCGACCACCGTTTACGTGACCCACGACCAGACCGAAGCGATGACCATGGGCGACCGCATCTGCGTGATGAAGCTCGGCCATATCATGCAGGTGGACACGCCGGACAACCTCTACCACAAGCCGAAGAACATGTTCGTGGCGGGCTTTATCGGCGCGCCGGAGATGAATATACGCAAAAGCGTGCTGGTCGAAAAAGCGGGTCAGCTGCACATCGCCATTGGCGATGAAACCATGCCGCTGAACGCGGAGAAGCAGGAGAAAGTCGCGGCTTACGCGGGTCAGGAGATCTTCTACGGCGTGCGCCCGGAATTTGTATCGCTCTCTGATGAGCCCTTCCCGGACGGCGGCTGTAGCGGGGAGATGGTGCGCGTTGAGAACATGGGCCACGAATTCTTTGTGTACCTGAAGGTCGCGGACTATGAACTGACCGCCCGAATCCCGTCCGATGAAGCTAAACCAATGATTGATAAGGGCCTTCATCGTAAGGTGTATTTCACGTTTGAGATGAACAAGTGTCATATTTTTGACGCAAAAACTGAACAGAACCTCTCTCTCTGATGGAGTGATAAAAATGAAAAAAGTGCTTTTAAGCGCAGCAATCTCCGCGACCCTCGGCCTTACCGCTTTGCCATCGATGGCGCAGAATGTGGATTTACGGATGTCCTGGTGGGGCGGCAACGGCCGTCACCAGGTCACTCTGAAAGCGCTGGAAGAGTTCCATAAGCAGAACCCGGACATCAACGTGAAAGCGGAATACACCGGCTGGGACGGTCACCTTTCCCGTCTGACCACCCAGATTGCGGGCGGCACCGAGCCGGACGTAATGCAGACGAACTGGAACTGGCTGCCGATCTTCTCCAAAACTGGTGACGGCTTCTACGATCTGAACAAGATGAAGGACGTGATCGACCTGTCGCAGTTCGATCCCAAAGAGCTACAAACCACCACCGTGGACGGCAAGCTGAACGGCATTCCGATCTCGGTGACGGCGCGCGTGTTCTACTTCAATGACGAAACCTGGAAAAAAGCGGGTATTGCGTACCCGAAAACCTGGGACGAGCTGATGGCGGCCGGTAAAACCTTCGAGAGCAAGCTCGGCAAGCAATACTATCCGGTGATCCTGGAGCACCAGGATACGCTGGCGCTGCTGAATTCATACATGATCCAGAAGTACAACATTCCTGCGGTGGATGAGAAAACCAAAAAGTTCAGCTACACAAAGGAACAGTGGGTGGAGTTTTTCCAGACCTACAAAAAGCTGATCGACAGCCACGTCATGCCGGACACCAAATACTATGCCTCGTTCGGTAAGAGCAACATGTATGAGATGAAGCCGTGGATCCAGGGTGAATGGGGCGGCACCTACATGTGGAACTCCACCATCAACAAATATTCCGACAACCTGAAGCCACCGGCGAAACTGGAGCTGGGCAGCTACCCAATGCTGCCGGGCGCCACCGACGCGGGTCTGTTCTTCAAACCGGCGCAGATGCTGTCGATTGGTAAGACGACCAAAAACCCGGAAGCGGCAGCGAAGCTGATTAACTTCCTGCTCAACAGCAAAGAAGGGGTTGATACGCTGGGCCTTGAGCGCGGCGTGCCGTTGAGCAAAGTGGCGGTGCAGTATCTGACCGAAGACGGCACCATTAAAGAGGACGATCCATCCGTGGCGGGCCTGCGCCTGGCGCAGTCGCTGCCGGCGAAACTCACCGTCTCGCCATACTTTGACGACCCACAGATTGTGGCGCAGTTCGGTACTTCTTTGCAGTATATCGACTACGGGCAGAAAACCGTGGAAGAGACGGCCGCTGACTTCCAGCGTCAGGCGGAGCGTATTTTGAGACGTGCGATGCGGTAAAAACAAAGCCGGGTGGCGGCTACGCCTTACCCGGCCTACACGGTATCGTAGGCCCGGTAAGCGAAGCGCCACCGGGCAATGACATTACACGCCGATATTACGTAGTTTCTCCCCTCTCATCAGCTTGCGTTCAATATGCTCCAGGGTCACGCCTTTGGTTTCCGGGATCAGCCAGAAGGTCACGCCGATAAACGCTACATTCAGCACCGTATAGAGCCAGAAGGTGCCTGCCGCGCCAATCGCATCCAGCAGCGTCAGGAAGGTCGCGCCAATGATCATGTTCGACACCCAGTTGGTGGTGGTGGAACAGGTGATACCAAAGTCGCGGCATTTCAGCGGCTGAATTTCAGAGCACAGGATCCACACCACCGGCGCGGCGCTCATCGCGTAACCGGCGATACACATCATGGTCATGCCGACGGAGAGCCAGGAGAGGCCGCTTGACGCCGTGCCGTTATCGAACTGCATCAGGCAGTAGCCGAGTATTAAGGTGCCGAGCGCCATCACGCTAAAGCCAATTTTCAGGGCCGGTTTACGTCCGGCCTTATCAACGGTGAACACCGCGATAAAGGTGGCGAACATAAAGGTCAGCCCTACCACCAGCGTGGCGATCATCTGCTGTTCGGTGGTGGTAAATCCGGCCATTTTAAAGATGCGTGGGGCGTAATACATGATGATGTTCATCCCCGTGAACTGCTGCATTGCCTGTAACAGCATGCCGAGGAACACCGCGCGGCGCACGTTGCGGTTCGCCTTAAACAGGGACCAGCCGCCCTGCTTCAGCTTCAGGCTTTCGCGGATTTCGTTCAGCTCTTCACGCGCTTTTTCAGACGTGTCGCGCAGCATGCGCAGCACCTCTTCCGCCTCCACGTGACGCCCTTTTTGCGCCAGCCAGCGCGGGCTGTTCGGCAGGAAAATGACTAACACAATCAGCAGCACCGCAGGCAGCGCCAGCACGCCAAGCATTGCCCGCCAGTTGCCGCTGTAGCTGAAGTACGTATCCGACAGGAACGCCAGCACGATACCGAGCGTCACCATCAGCTGGTACATGCTGATCATCTTGCCGCGCACGTTTTCACTCGCCATTTCGGAGAGGTAAAGCGGCGCGGTGTAAGACGCGATACCCACCGCCACGCCCAGCAGCACGCGGGAGAGCAGCAGCACTTCAACGTTGGTGGCAAACGCCGAGCCAATGGAACCGGCAACAAACAGGATCGCCCCGACCATCAGGCTGTATTTGCGCCCGAGACGGAACGACAGCCAGCCGTTAAACAGTGCGCCGATGGCCGCACCCAGCATCATGCTGCTCACCACCCACTCTTGCAGACGGTTGCTTAACGTAAAGTGGTCGGTAATAAAGGGCAGTGCGCCCGCGATAACGCCGATATCCAGACCAAACAGTAAACCGGCTACGGCGGCCGCAACAGAAACAAACTGGTTCATGCGTCGGGTATCGCGCAGCGCAGCGGGCATAAGGGTAGAGTCATTTATAGATGTCATAGTTTCCTGCCTCAACAGCGAAATTCGTTAAGTGAAATTACGAGATACCGGAAGAAAGTGTCAGGCCGGAACTGGTGAAGATATGGATTTTTTCGCTACGACATACCGATCTGTGATGGACATTACAATTTCAAATCAGGGTGGTTTAACCTTATTTTTTATTAATTAGTTAATATTTAAGCAATAAATGTGTGATACCTGTCATTCATTCCTTTTCAGTATGGATTTTTCATCTTTAAGGATATGGATAAAGCCAATTTTGGCGCAAAAAAAACCTCTACCCAAGGGCAGAGGTTCTTTATTCGGGCTGAATTATCGTGCCAGCCAGCCGCCGTCAACGGCAACGGTGTAGCCGTTAATGTAATCCGAAGCCGGGGACGCCAGGAACACAACCGGGCCCATCAGATCGCTCGGCAGACCCCAGCGACCCGCTGGAATACGCTCCAGGATAGCTGCGCTGCGCTCTTCATCCGCACGCAGCTGCTGGGTATTGTTGGTGGCCATGTAGCCCGGCGCAATGGCGTTGACGTTGATGTTGTGCTGCGCCCACTCGTTCGCCAGCAGACGGGTTACGCCCATCACGGCACTCTTCGATGCGGTGTAAGACGGCACGCGGATGCCGCCCTGGAAAGAGAGCATGGAGGCAATATTGATGATCTTGCCACCTTTCCCCTGGGCGATGAAGTGCTTCGCAGCCGCCTGGGACATAAAGAACACGCTCTTGATGTTCAGGTTCATCACGTCGTCCCAGTCCGTTTCGCTGAAGTTAATCGCGTCTTCACGACGGATCAGGCCAGCGTTGTTGACCAGAATATCGATATGCCCAAACTCCGCCACCGCGCGATCCAGCAGCTCAGGGATCGCATCGATTTTGCGCAGGTCCGCGGTCAGGCTCAGGAAACGACGACCCAGCGCGGTGACGCGCTCGATGGTTTCCGTTGGCTCAACGATGTTAATCCCGACGATGTCGCAGCCCGCTTCCGCCAGACCTAACGCCATCCCCTGCCCCAGCCCGGTGTCACAACCGGAAACCACAGCCACTTTACCTTGCAGAGAAAATGCATCCAGAATCATGTTTGTTCCTTAATCGTTCAGCGCCTGTCACCAACAGGCAGATGTATGCTTAACTGCCTGCGACTAGCGCAGATCCTTAACAGCGACGTGGTCCATGTCATCGAAGACCTGGTTTTCACCGACCATACCCCAGATAAAGGTATAGGCTTTCGTTCCCACGCCAGAGTGGATAGACCAGCTCGGCGAAATGACCGCCTGCTCGTTGTGCATAACGATATGGCGCGTCTCCTGCGGCTGTCCCATCATGTGGAACACGCAGGCGTCTTCATCCATGTTGAAATAGAAGTAGACCTCCATGCGGCGCTCGTGGGTATGGCACGGCATGGTGTTCCACAGGTTGCCCGGCGCAAGCTCGGTCAGCCCCATGCTGAGCTGGCAGGTTTCCAGCACATCCGGAACAAAGTATTTGTTGATGGTGCGACGGTTGCTGGTGAGGTTATCGCCAAGGGTCACCGGGGCAACGTCCGCTGGCGTGACTTTTTTGGTTGGGTAAGTCGTATGAGCCGGGGCGCAGTTGTAGTAAAACTTCGCCGGTTTACTGGCATCAATGCTGGCGAACACCACCTCCTTCGCGCCTTTGCCGACGTACAGCGCGTCGCGGTGACCAATTTCGTAGCACTGGCCATCAACGGTAATGGTGCCCGGCCCGCCGATGTTAATCACGCCCAGTTCACGGCGTTCGAGGAAGTAGCTCACGCCCAGCTGTTTGCCCACTTCACCGCCCACGGAGACGGTTTTCGCCACCGGCATAATCCCGCCCACAATAATGCGGTCAATATGGCTGTAGACCATGGTGTACTTGTCGGCTTCGAACACTTGCTCAACTAAAAACTCACTGCGCAGCCCCTGAGTATCCAGCGTTTTAGCGTGCGCACTGTGGATGCTTTGTCTGACGTCCACGTAAACCTCCAGAATTGATCGTGCCCGAAGGCAAAGATAATTAACGAAACAACGTTCCGTTTTCGTGATGAACACATATTATCCCCTGACCACGGGGTTTTCAATTACATTTAAAACAACGTTTCATTTTTTCTGCGTGTTTATGCCAGAAATGGTGTTTCGATCACGATAAATCTTTAAGACTCGCAATCTGGATAATGAAACTGAGAAATTGCGCTGTCAGTCACACATAATGAAACAACGTTTTGATAATTTAACACCCGGTCTTCAACCTACATCACGCGTTCAAAGGAGTGCATTATGGCTAAAGGTATGCGGGTCAAGCTGAACTACGAGGTCAGCCGCGATCCGGATACAGGCGTGGAAGTCACCCGCCTGACCCCACCGGAAGTAACCTGTCATCGCAACTACTTTTACCAGAAGTGCTTCTTTAACGATGGCAGCCACCTGCTGTTCGCCGGGGAGTTCGACGGTCACTGGAACTATTACCTGTTGGATCTGAAAAACGCCGAAGCGGTACAGTTGACCGAAGGCGCGGGCGATAACACCTTTGGCGGTTTCCTCTCTCCGGACGATAAATCCCTCTATTATGTGAAGAACGATCGCACCCTGCTGGAGGTGGATTTACAGACGCTGGCAGAGCGCGAAGTGTACCGCGTTCCGGAAGAGTGGGTCGGCTACGGCACCTGGGTCGCGAACAGCGACTGCACCAAACTGGTGGGTATTGAGATTGCCAGACGCGACTGGACGCCACTCAACGACTGGAAAATTTTCCACGACTTCTTCCACAAAGGGCCGCACTGCCGCCTGCTGCGCGTTGATCTGAAAACGGGTGAAAGCACCACCATTCATGACGAGAAGATCTGGCTGGGACATCCGATTTATCGCCCGTTCGATGACAATACCGTGGCCTTCTGTCATGAAGGGCCGCACGACCTGGTCGACGCCCGCATGTGGCTGGTCAACGAAGATGGCAGCAACGTGCGGAAAGTGAAAACGCACTCGGAAGGTGAAAGCTGTACACATGAATTTTGGGTGCCGGACGGGTCCGCGCTGATCTACGTTTCTTACCTGAAAGGTCAGCAAGGGCGCACCATCTCCCGCTTCAACCCGGATACCGGCGTGAATGAAGCGGTAATGAACATGCCCGCCTGTTCGCATCTGATGAGCAACGTTGACGGCAGCATGCTGGTTGGCGACGGCTCCGGTACGCCTGTCGATGTGAAAGACACCGGCGGCTACACCATTGATAACGATCCTTATCTGTATGCCTTTGACGTGGCGAAGAAAGTCTATTACCGCATCGCCCGTCATGACACCTCATGGGCTACGGTGGCGAACAGCCGCCAGGTAACCCACCCGCATCCGTCCTTCACGCCGGACGAAAAAGCGGTGCTGTACAGTTCCGATAAAGACGGCAAACCGGCCCTCTATATCGCGAAACTCCCCGAGCAACCTGAAATGTTGCATGCCTGACTTGAGTTAGTGTTTCTGTAACTGGCCTTGCCCTCCGATTCGGAGGGCTTTTTTTTGGGTGATTATGCGACATACGAAACGACGAAGTGGAGGAAAGGTGTAGGCCGGGTAAGCGTCAGCGCCATCCGGCATACGAAGCGACGAAGTGGAAGGAAGGTGTAGGCCGGGTAAGCGTCAGCGCCACCCGGCGGTTTTTAGCGAAGGAACTGAATCATCAGAAGGAGTACGCCACGCCTAAACGGAAACGGGTCTGGCGTTCGTCCGTGTCTTTAACCCCCACGTTGCCCACCTCCACATACGGCGCCCAGTTTTTATCCCATTTGTAGGCCAGCTTGGCGTTATATTCGTTGGAATAATCTTTATTGTTATTTCGGGCCACGCCTTCAGAACTTTTCGCGTAAACATAGTTCAGCTCGGTACGCCAGTCACCTAATACCCAACCGACCCACGCATCGCCACGGTTAACTTTATCATCGTCCTTATTTGAACTTGACGGGTAGCGGGTATATTCGTAACGGTAACGCGCAGCCACGTAGAAGCCATTGTCGAAGCTATATTGCACATGCAGATTCGGTTTATAAATGGTGCGACTGTCTGTGCTTTCAATCGTAAACGCAGGGGTCAGGGCGATATTGTCTGTCGCTTTCCAGCGCCAGCTAATCTGATCTTCGTGACCGTTCCCCACTACATCCGCGAATGGCTGATCTGCCTTGTCCCCGCCTGATTTCCACTTCGCCTCGACTGAAAAACCAAAGCCATTATCAAAGCGGTGCGAGACGGCAACACGGTCGGCATTCGAGCCGCTGTCAATATATTCGTGACGCAGATCGACGGTAACGGCGCTAGCCGCAAAAGAGGCACTAATAAGGGAAGCAAGGAGCAGAGATTTCTTAAACATGAAAAAACCCTCAATTAAAATAACGTTTCGTTTTTATGAAACTTGAGTTTATTTTTTATGCACCGTTATTTTAGTGACAAGGATCGAAATTATTTGTTTCATTTTTTTTGGCAAAGATCGACGTGAACCCCATCAACAAAAAAAGGGTATTAACCGTAAATTTCAGGCGTGAGATCACATTAAGCACTTCACAAAGCCAATAATTAACCGCGCAATAATTATTGCGGGCTTCAGAAAGAACGCATAAGTGTTAAAAAAGGATTCTGCGGACACAAAAAAACCTCCCGCGGGAGGTTTCTGTACACAGAGAGAGGAAACTACCGTTCGATCGCCAGGGCCACCCCCTGCCCTCCGCCAATGCAGAGCGTTGCGATCCCTTTTCGGGCGTTACGCTTTTTCATTTCATGGACCAGCGACACCAGAATGCGGCAGCCGGAGGCGCCAATGGGATGGCCCAGCGCGATGGCACCGCCGTTGACGTTGACCCGCAGCGGATCCCATTCCAGCATTTTCCCGACCGAGATCGCCTGTGCAGCAAAGGCTTCGTTGACCTCAATCAGATCCACATCGTTCAGCTCCCAGCCCGCCCGCTCCAGGCAGCGGCGCGTGGCATAGACCGGGGCGATCCCCATTAACGCGGGATCAACGCCCACGCTGGCAAACGCTTTGATCCGCGCCAGCACCGGCAGCGCCAGCTCCTGGGCTTTGCTTTCACTCATCATCATCACCGCCGCCGCACCGTCGTTAATGGATGAGGCGTTGCCTGCCGTTACGGAACCGAGCGTTTCAAAGGCCGGATCGAGTTTTGCCAGCCCTTCTGCGCTGGCATCGGTGCGCGGCTGCTCGTCGGTATCGACGATGAGCGCTTCGCCGTTCTGACGCTGGGTACTGACCGGGACAATTTCATCGCGAAAACGCCCGGCGTCGATCGCTGCACGCGCTTTTTGCTGTGAGCTGAGGGCATACGCATCCTGAAGCTCGCGGCTGATACCGTATTCCCGCGCCAGGTTTTCCGCCGTTACGCCCATATGGTAGTCGTTGAAGGCGTCCCACAGCCCGTCGTGAACCAGGCTGTCAAGCAGCTGGCTGTTCCCGAGCTGCGCGCCGGTCCGGCTGTCGGTCAGGACATGCGGGGCGCGGCTCATATTCTCCTGCCCGCCGGCAATGACCACGTCCGCTTCACCGCACTGAATGGCCTGCGTCGCAAGATGGAGCGCTTTCAAACCTGAACCACAGACGTCGTTGATGGTAATTGCCGAAACGGTATTAGGCAGTCCGCCCTTCAGCGCTGCCTGGCGCGCAGGGTTTTGTCCCGCGCCAGCGGTCAGTACCTGGCCCAGGATCACCTCATCAATTTCATGTGCGGCAACACCGCTGCGTTCCACCAGCGCTCTTACCACCACGCTGCCGAGATCAACCGCAGAGTGACGCGCAAGCGCTCCCTGAAAACAGCCGATAGCCGTACGTAACGCACCCACTATAACGACATCTTTCATCACGACCTCTGTGCAAAATGACATGACGATAGTAGAGGATTGTTATCAACAATTGACGCAAATGTTTAAAATTAGTGAGTTTAGTCACAGGATTATCGTGCGTCCTGCAAGTACTGGCGCAGCCAGCTTCCGGCGACGCCGGGCGGGGTTCGTTTGTTCCATACCAGATCGATGGCAATCGACCTCGGCCAGCCCGGCACGTTCAGCTGCACCAGCGATTTCGACGCGGCAAATTCGTCGACCAGCGCGCAGGGTAACGCGCACCAGCCAAAGCCCTGTACCGCCATACTCAGCAGTAACAGGTAATTCGGCGCAGACCAGACCGGCCCGCGCGCAAGGGGCGCTTCCCGTTCAAGATAGGTACTCAGCCGCAGCTCGCGCCAGCCATGCAGCTCGTCCGCCTGCGTCTCATGTTGCCCTGCCAGTGGATGTCCGGCAGAAACGTAGATGGCCATCCGCGTCTGCATGGGCAGACGGGTCGCGCCAATATCGGTCGGGTAGTTGTCGCGCGCTTCCGTCAGGCCAATTTGCGCCCGCTCCTTTTGCAGCAGATCGATCACGTCCTCCTCTTCCCCAATCAGGCACTCAAATTCCGTGTGCGGAAAACGCTGGTCGAACTGGCTCATCATCTGTTCCAGCACGGCCGGGTTAAGCGTATCGGAGAGAACAAAGGTAAAACGCGCCTCCGTTTGCGCGGTTAACGATACGGCCAGCTCATCCAGGCGCGCGCTGGCGGCGAGTATCGACTGGACATAGCCCAGCACCTGTTCACCCTGGGCGGTTAATACCGGGTGACGCGCCGAGCGATCGAACAGCTCAAAGCCAAGGTCAGCTTCAAGGTTGGCGATGGAGGTGCTGATGGTGGACTGGCTTTTACGCAGCCGTCGTGCCGCAGCAGAAAACGAACCTGCGGCGACAGTTTCAACAAACGCGGTCAGTGCTTCGGGAGAATAACGCATGATGTATCTACTTTATCGATGGATACCATCTTTTATATATCACCTTAAGCGATAAGAATAGGCCGCATCAACGCCCATACTGGCGTCAATATGAGGTAAATATGCAACATCAGGATGCACTCCAACGTAAATTGCCGGAGCGGATCTTCCATGCCGTCTGTTTTGAAGGCATTGCTACGGCGATCCTCGCCCCGACGGCCGCGTGGCTAATGCAGCGCTCGGTGGTAGAAATGGGGGGTCTCACCATTATTCTGGCGACCACGGCAATGCTCTGGAACATAATCTATAACTTTGGCTTCGACCGTTTCTGGCCCGTCCAGCGGGTGAAGCGCACGGCAAAAGTGCGCGCCCTGCATGCGCTGGGTTTTGAATGCGGCTTTATTGTGATTGGCGTAACCATCGTTGCCGCCGTGCTGGGCGTGACGCTGCTCCAGGCTTTTACTCTGGAAATTGGTTTCTTCCTGTTCTTCCTGCCGTACACCATGCTCTACAACTGGGCGTACGACACCCTGCGGGAGAAAATCATCAAGCGCCGTCAGCAACGACGCGCCCTGGCAAGCGAATAACCTTCCGGCCGGAGACCTGCTCCGGCCCACCCCCCTGCGAAGCAACGGAGACCTCAACGCATAATTATGGTAAATTGCACTCCTTTTTGTTCGTTTTATAGTTGATACGTTGCTCTAATGTCGAAAATTTGGTCAAAAGAAGAGACTCTCTGGAGTTTCGCCCTCTACGGCACTGCCGTGGGCGCAGGAACCCTGTTCTTGCCCATTCAGCTCGGCTCTGCTGGCGCGATTGTCCTGCTGATCACCGCCCTTGTGGCGTATCCCTTAACCTACTGGCCGCATAAAGCGCTGGCGCAATTTATTCTGTCGTCTAAGACGAAAGGCAACGAAGGGATCACCGGTGCCGTTTCCCATTACTACGGCAAAAAGATCGGCAACCTGATCACCACGCTCTATTTTGTGGCCTTCTTTGTGGTGGTTCTGATTTACGCGGTGGCGATAACCAACTCACTCACTGAACAGCTGGCGAAACGGATGACGGTGGATACCGGCATGCGGATGCTGGTGAGCTTTGGCGTGGTGCTGATTTTGAATCTGATCTTCCTGATGGGGCGGCATATCACCATTAAGGTGATGGGTTTCCTTGTCTTTCCGCTGATCGCCTATTTCCTGTTTGTCTCGCTGTATCTGACGGGCAGCTGGCAGCCGTCGCTGCTGACCAGCCAGATGGCCTTCGACCAGCATACGCTGCACCAGGTGTGGATTTCGATCCCGGTGATGGTTTTCGCTTTTAGCCATACTCCGATCATCTCGACCTTCGCCGTGGACCGTCGCGAGAAATACGGTGAAGAGGCGATGGGTAAATGCAAAAAAATCATGAAAGTGGCGTACCTGATCATCTGCCTCAGCGTGCTGTTCTTTGTGTTCAGCTGCCTGCTTTCGATTCCACCGTCGTATATCGTGGCGGCAAAAGAGGAAGGGGTTACGATCCTGTCCGCGCTGTCGATGATGCCTTCGTCCCCGGCATGGCTGGGCATTTCAGGCATTATCGTGGCGATTATTGCGATGTCGAAATCTTTCCTCGGCACCTATTTTGGCGTGATTGAAGGGGCAACGGAAATTGTGAAATCGTCGCTGAATCAGGTGGGTGTGAAGAAAAGTCGCGCCTTTAACCGCGCGGTTTCGATTCTCGGCGTGTCGCTGATTACCTTTGCGGTCTGCTGCATTAACCCGAATGCCATCTCGATGATTTACGCCATCAGCGGTCCGCTTATCGCCATGATCTTGTTCATCATGCCGACGCTGTCGACGTACCTGATCCCGTCGTTAAAACCGTACCGCTCCATCGGTAACCTGCTGACGCTGATTGTGGGTGTGCTGTGTGTGTCGGTGATGTTTGTCGGTTGAGTGTGCTGCCCGGCGCAATGCCGGGCATCTGTTTTACGCCCGAATATCGTCATACTCCCGCGTATTATCAAACTCATGCTTCGCAAACGGACACAGCGGGATAATTTTACGGTTCTCACCGCGCATCTTCTCTACCACCTTTGCCACCAGCTGTTTACCCACACCCTGCCCTTTCAGGCTTGGATCCACATCGGTGTGCTCGATGATGCTCAGATGCTCGCCGGTCGGGACAAAGACGATCTCCGCTACCTGATTGCCTTCGGCGTCGTTGACGTAAAACTTGTTATGGCCTTCAAGAATATCCATGGTTCCTCGCTTATTTTTGGCGGTACTTCAGCGCACCGCTCGGGCAGGTATCAATTACGCGCACAACCGTTTCTGCATCTACTTCATCCGGCGCGATCCACGGTTTACGCTTCAGATCGAACAGCTTCGCGCTGCCGCGCACGCAGTTGCCCGAGTGTTTGCAGATCCCGGTGTTGAAGTAGACATCGATTTTCTCACCGGTATAGGCCCGGTACCCCGCATCCAGTAGCTCCTGATCCATGACATTGCCTCTGTAATTATTGTGGTGACAAAAGAAGCATACCCTCACCGGATCCGCCTGACCACGTCAAAAACGAGGTTTAGCCACACTCTTTTCAGCGCATGACTTCGTCACGTTCATAGGATTATTCCGAATACAAGAACACCCGTTGCGAAGATATATTTTTGCGCTGTGTCAATTCTTGTAATAATTCCCGCCACGTTCACATTAGGATTATTAGCTAAGCGCAATCCTAACCTCCGGTTTTATTTCCATCTAACTGATGGATTTCCCGTCCGTTTTTAAACTTCGTAACGAAGCGGTATTTCTTCACTCCCTGCAAAATTACCGCAAAACAACCCAGACAAGAAATTTGACTCTTCTCACATAACGACTAATGTTAATTCCTGAACGACAAATGATACGAATTACTTATCGTATCTCCTGACATAAACGCAACATGAGGGTTGATATATGGCAGAGCAACATCGTGGTGGTTCCGGTAATTTCGCTGAAGACCGTGAAAAAGCATCAGAAGCTGGACGTAAAGGCGGCCAGCACAGCGGCGGTAATTTCAAAAACGATCCGCAACGCGCATCTGAAGCGGGTAAGAAAGGGGGACAGAACAGTCACGGCGGAGGCCGTAAATCTGATAACTCCTGATCTTATTTAAAGCTCTTATAAATATACCGAGAGCATGCTGCGAGCCCGTCGGCTCGCAGTACCTTCCCTTTATTTCACTGGAGCGAAAATATGAATATGAAAACTGTTGAAGATGTATTTATTCACCTGTTATCCGACACCTACAGCGCTGAGAAGCAGCTGACCCGTGCGCTAGGCAAACTCGCCCGCGCCGCGTCCAGCGAGAAGCTAAGTGCCGCGTTCACGGCTCACCTCGAAGAGACGCAGGGACAGATCGAACGTATCGATCAGATTATTGAGCAGGAATCCGGCCTTAAACTGAAGCGCATGAAATGCGTTGCGATGGAAGGCTTAATTGAAGAAGCCAACGAAGTTATTGAGAGCACTGAGAAAAATGAAGTGCGTGACGCTGCATTAATTGCCGCAGCACAGAAAGTTGAACATTACGAAATTGCCAGCTACGGCACCCTGGCCACCCTGGCTGAACAATTAGGCTATAAAAAAGCCGTTAAACTTCTTGCCGAAACGCTGGAAGAAGAAAAAGAAACCGATCTCAAATTAACCGATCTGGCTGTCGGCAATATTAATCAAAAAGCCCAGAAAGGATAAATAATAATTTGATGAGCATCAGCACCAAAAATTAACCAGAAAATAAATCACAGGAGTTAATTATGAATCATGTAGAACACTACCATGATTGGCTACGCGATGCCCATGCGATGGAAAAGCAAGCCGAATCCATGCTGGAATCAATGGCCAGCCGTATTGATAATTATCCCGACTTACGTGCACGAATTGAACAACACGTTAATGAAACTAAACACCAAATTACCGTGCTGGAAGAAATTCTCGACCGCAATGATATTTCCCGTTCGGTCATAAAAGATTCCATGAGCAAAATGGCGGCGCTCGGCCAGTCCATTGGCGGCATGTTCCCTTCCGACGAAATTGTTAAAGGCTCCATCAGCGGCTACGTTTTTGAGCAGTTTGAAATTGCCTGCTACACCTCTCTGCTGGCTGCGGCCAAACAAGCGGGCGATACCGCCTCCATTCCTGCCATTGAGTCCATTCTGGAAGAAGAGCGCCAGATGGCAGACTGGCTGCTCCAGCATATTCCACAGACGACGGAACAGTTCCTGCTGCGCTCCGACGCGGACGGCGTTGAAGCTAAAAAATAACGAAAGAGGGAGAATGTATGTTTCGACACGTAAAACAGCTGCAATACACGGTACGCGTAGCCGAACCGAATCCGGGCCTGGCCAATCTTCTGCTTGAGCAGTTTGGCGGGCCACAGGGCGAACTTGCCGCGGCATGTCGTTACTTTACGCAAGGATTGAGCGACGACGATCCCGGTCGTAAAGATATGCTGATGGATATCGCGACCGAGGAGTTAAGTCACCTGGAAATTATCGGCACCCTGGTGGGTATGCTGAATAAGGGTGCGAAAGGTGAACTGGCGGAAGGCGTTGAAAATGAAGCGGAACTGTACCGCTCCATGACCGAGAACGGCAACGACAGTCATATCACCTCCCTGCTCTACGGCGGCGGTACGCCACTGACCAATTCCGGGGGCGTACCGTGGACGGCGGCATATGTGGATACCATTGGCGAACCTACCGCGGATCTGCGCTCTAACATAGCGGCCGAGGCGCGCGCCAAAATTATCTATGAACGGCTTATTAACGTAACGGACGATCCGGGTGTTAAAGATGCGCTGGCGTTTTTAATGACGCGTGAGGCAGCACACCAGCTCTCGTTTGAGAAGGCACTCCAGTCGATCCGTAACAATTTCCCACCGGGTAAATTGCCGCCAATCGAAGAGTACACCAACAAGTACTACAATATGTCTGAGGGGGGAGAAGTTCGCGGCAGCTGGAACAGCGATAAGCACTTCGACTACGTGGAATCTCCTCAGCCAGCGGTCGATGGCGGTGACGGCGGCGCAAGCGTAACGCTCACTACAGAGCAGGAAACGCTGCTCAAAGCGATGTGCGCACGCACGAAATCCGACCCCAATGCCGATCCGCTTACCGGTGCCGAGCTTGGCGCAGGTAAGAAAAAACCGTAACCGGTTTTGCCAGGCAGCCTGAGGCTGTCTGGCAATGCCTTGTGCGCTATCAGTTCCAGAGGTACGGAGCATGTTCGAGCTTGATGCGTTTCATCTGGCCAGGATACAGTTCGCCTTTACCGTCTCTTTTCATATTCTCTTCCCGGCGATCACCATTGGGCTTGCGAGCTATCTGGTGGTTCTCGAAGGCATGTGGCTTCGCACCAAAAATGATGTCTGGCGCTCGCTATACCATTTCTGGCTGAAAATTTTCGCCGTTAACTTTGGTATGGGCGTGGTTTCCGGTCTGGTGATGGCTTACCAGTTTGGGACTAACTGGAGCGGTTTTTCCCAGTTCGCAGGCAGCATAACCGGCCCTCTGCTCACCTATGAAGTGTTAACCGCCTTCTTCCTGGAAGCCGGTTTCTTAGGCGTGATGTTGTTCGGCTGGAACAAGGTCGGCCCTGGCCTGCACTTCTTTGCCACCTGCATGGTGGCGCTGGGCACGCTGATGTCCACCTTCTGGATCCTCGCCTCCAACAGCTGGATGCACACCCCGCAGGGCTTCAGTATTCAGAACGGTCAGGTCATTCCCGAAGACTGGCTGGCCATTATCTTTAACCCCTCTTTCCCTTACCGTCTGATCCATATGTCCATCGCCGCCTTCCTGTGCAGCGCCTTGTTTGTGGGCGCGTCCGGGGCATGGCATCTGCTGCGCGGTAACGATTCGCCCGCTGTTCGCACAATGTTCTCCATGGCTATGTGGATGGCGCTGCTGGTCGCGCCCATTCAGGCCGTGGTCGGGGATATGCACGGCCTGAATACGCTCGAGCACCAGCCTGCCAAAATCGCCGCGATTGAAGGCCACTGGGAAAACCCGCCCGGCGAGGCCACCCCGCTGCTGCTGTTTGGCGTACCGGATATGGACGAGGAGCGCACCAAATACGGGCTTGAAATTCCCGCACTCGGCAGCCTGATCCTGACGCACAGCCTGGATAAACAGGTCCCGGCGCTGAAGGATTTCCCGAAAGAGGACCGCCCTAACTCGCTCATCGTCTTCTGGTCCTTCCGCATTATGGTCGGCATGGGGCTGCTGATGATTACCCTTGGCGTACTGAGCGTCTGGCTGCGCTATCGCCGTCGGCTTTATCACTCGCGGCCATTCCACTGGTTTGCCCTCTGTATGGGGCCTGCCGGACTGCTCGCGCTGCTCGCCGGATGGGTCACCACCGAAGTGGGCCGCCAGCCGTGGGTCGTTTACGGCTATCTGCGCACGATAGATGCGGTGTCTCTGCACAGTACGTTGCAGATGAGCATCAGCCTGCTGGCCTTTATCGTGGTCTACTGTTCGGTATTTGGCGTGGGTTATGTGTATCTCGCCCGGTTGATTAAGAAAGGTCCGCAGCCTGTGGGCACGCTAACGTCTAATACGTCGGGCACCCCTGCCCGTCCGCTGTCCGCCGCCGAGTCTGTTCCGGAAGAGGAGAAGATCTGATGGGCGTCGATATCCCGGTCATCTGGTTTGCCATTATTGTCTTCGCCACGCTGATGTACATCATCATGGACGGTTTCGATCTCGGTATCGGCATGCTGTTCAGCTTTGTGGGCGATGCCAAAGAGCGCGACGTGATGGTGAACAGCGTCGCCCCGGTCTGGGACGGAAATGAAACCTGGCTGGTCCTCGGCGGCGCAGGGTTGTTCGGCGCGTTTCCGCTGGCCTACGCGGTAATCATCGATGCCCTGACCATCCCGCTGACGGCCATGCTGATCGGGCTTATTTTCCGCGGCGTGGCGTTTGAGTTTCGCTTCAAGGCAACTCCTTCCCACCGCAAATTCTGGGACTACTCCTTTGCCGGCGGTTCCCTGCTGGCAACCTTCAGCCAGGGGATCGTGGTTGGCGCGATGATCAACGGCTTTGACGTGGAAGGGCGTCGCTTTGTGGGCTCCTCGCTGGACTGGTTCACCCCGTTTAACCTGTTCTGCGGACTGGGCTTAATTGTCGCCTATACCCTGCTGGCTACCACGTGGCTGATCATGAAAAGCGAAGGCGCACTGCAAAACCGGATGCGCGAGCTGACCCGCCACGTTTTGCTGGCGCTGATTGCCGTTATTGCGGTGGTAAGTATCTGGACCCCGCTCGGCTGGCAGTTTGTCGCCGAGCGCTGGTTTACTCTGCCTAACTTCTTCTGGTTCCTGCCGGTTCCGGTTCTGGTGGCGGTATTCAGCCTGTGGATCTGGCGGCTGACGCGCAATCCCGACAGCCATGCCCGTCCGTTCCTGTTAACACTGGGCCTGATCTTCCTCGGCTTTAGCGGCCTGGGCATCAGCCTGTGGCCACACATTATTCCGCCGCACATCACCCTGTGGGAAGCCGCCGCGCCGCCTGCCAGCCAGCTGTTTATGCTGATTGGTACGCTGTTAATCATCCCGGTGATCCTGGTTTATACGGCCTGGAGCTACTACGTCTTCCGGGGCAAAGTGTCTGATACCGAAGGTTATCATTAAGGATTGCTATGGCAGGCTGGCATACACGCGCCATTATTTACCAGATTGATACCGCCCTGTTCTACGATCTTAACGGCGATGGCTGTGGCGACATCGCCGGAATCGCCGCGAAGCTGCGCTACATCCGCCGGATGGGCGCGACGGTTATCTGGATCACTCCGTTTTACCTCACGCCTTTTCTCGATGAAGGCTATGACGTGAGCGATCATTTGCAGGTCGATCCCCGCTTCGGCAAGCTCAACGATATCATCGCCTTTATTGAACAGGCGCGGGAGCTGGGGATGCAGGTCATTATTGAGCTGCTGATCCAGCATACCTCGGATGCGCATCCCTGGTTTCAACAGGCCCGCCGCAACCCCCAGTCACCCTACCGTGACTATTATCTGTGGTCCGACACGGACGACGACGATACGCCGCCGATGTTCCCCGGCGTGGAGAAGAGCATCTGGACATGGGACGACGAGGCGGGGCAATACTACCGGCATATGTTTTATCACCACGAGCCGGATCTCAATCTCGCCTCCCCTGCGGTGCTGAAGGAGGTTGAAAACATCATCATCTTCTGGCTAAAGCTCGGGGTGTCGGGCTTTCGCCTGGATGCGGCATCGCACCTGACAAAACAGGCCGGACGTGGGGATGAAAAACGCGGCCTGTGGATCCTGGAGCATCTGCGCCGTCTTATCGAGCAGCGTAACCCGGACGCGATCCTGCTCGGCGAAGTCGACGTGGAGGTCGAGGCCTACAAAGATTATTTTGGTCAGAACGACCGGCTCAACCTGGTGCTGAATTTCTGGCTCAATAAGTACTTTTACGTCAGCCTGGCAGAGAAGAGCGCACGACCGCTGCGCAACGCGGTGAAGAAGATGATTGTGCCGCCGGACTCCTGCTGCTTCGCCAACTGGCTGCGCAATCACGATGAGCTGGATCTGGAAGGGATAGGTAAAAAAGCGAAGCAGACCGTCATTGATGCCTTTGCCCCTGACGAAGAGATGAGTGTGTATCAGCGAGGCATCCGCCGCCGTCTGGCGCCGATGCTTAATGGCGATCGAAAGCGGCTGGCCTTTTGCCATGCGGTCTTGTTTTCGCTGCCGGGCGTACCGGTCATGCGCTACGGGGATGAGATTGGCATGGGGGATGATTTGGATCTGGAGGAGCGTTACGCCGTACGCACCCCGATGCAGTGGGCCGGATCGCAAGGCGGCGGTTTCTCAGACGCCGCCCCGGAAACCTTTATCGCCCCGATGATTGACCATGGCCCGTACCGCTATCAAAAAATCAACGTGGCGGATTCGCTGTTGCACCGCAACTCACTCCTGCACTGCATTATCGATATCGCCAATACGCGCTCGGAGTTCCCTGAGATCGGCGTCGCGCCGTTTCGTCTTATTAATATCGACAGCGATGCGGTGCTGGGGATCTATTACGAAACCGACACGCGCAGCATTCTGACCTTCGTTAACTTCAGCGATAAGCCCGTTAATTTTACCGCCAGAGGGATCCGGCATGCGACCTGGACCGCCTGCCTGGCGGACAAACGCTACAACGACGCGCTGGTGTGCGGCAAAACCGTCGCCCTTAACCTCAGCGGCTATGGCTACCGCTGGTTCTGGACCGATCGTACCGCACTGCGCTGATTATCGTCTCCGCGAGAGCAGCAGACGGGCCACGATCGCGCCCGTGACGGCAAGGGAGCCGAGCAGCACTTTCCCCGGCATGCCGGAGGTGACGCTGGTGGCGCGCTCTTTTGCTTCGTCGGTGAAGTGCCCGTGGATTTTATGCAGGTCGTTAACCGGCTGATCCAGATAGTCCTGACGGTCATCCGCATTTAACGTATCGGTCATCTGCCCTTCCCAGGCCTTTTTAACCATCAGCCGGTCCAGAAAGCCGGGGAAAAGAAATTGCCCGACAATCGACTGGACGGTGCTGCTGCCCACCCACAGTTCCCGCACCGGTTTCTGCGCCACCTTAAAAATAGCGCTGGCCGCCACTTCCGGCTGAAAAACGGGGGGAACCGGGCGCATCGCCCAGGCAAATTTATTCCTCGCCCACTCGAACTGCGGCGTATTGAGGCCCGGCATCTGTACCATTGCGATCTGCACCCGGCTGTTTTCATGCATCAGTTCGGTGCGCACGGCATCGGTAAATCCGCGGATCGCGGCTTTCGCCCCGCAGTAGGCTGACTGCAAGGGAATGGAGCGGTAGGCCAGCGCGGAGCCAACCTGAATAATCGTTCCGCGATCGCGTGGGGTCATTAACTCCAGCGCGGCGCGGGTGCCGTTAACATAGCCCAGATAGGTCACCTCGGTGACGCGGCGAAACTCCTCAGGCGACATGGTGCGAAACGGCGCCAGCATCCCGCCCATGGCGTTATTCACCCACACATCGATGGCCCCAAGCCGGTATTCAATCTCATTAGCAGCATCGGTCACCGCCTTGCTGTCCGCCACGTCGGCCTGAACGGCGCAAGCGTTGATCCCGAAACGGCGCAACTCCTCTTCTGTGGAGCGCAGGCTCTGCTCGTCGCGGGCAATGATGCCCACATCGTAGCCCGCTTTGGCAAAGTGCAGCGCCGTGGCTTTCCCCACGCCCGCCGTACCGCCGGTAATAACGATCACAGCCATAGCCTTTCCCCTTGTTTCAGACGTTATCCCAGCCGGAGAGTATTTCGATCAGTTCAGACAGGGAATAACGCACCGCTTTATCCACCACATCCTGACATTCACCGGAAAACAGCACGGTGCGGGTTTCCGTCTGCCCGCGAATATTCCAGCCGAAGCAGACCGTACCGGCTGCGGTGCCATCGTCTCCGCCTTCCGGTCCCGCATAGCCGCTGATGGCAAGGCCAATATCCGCCTCGGCAATTTCGCGAATTTTAGCGGCCATCTCGGTCACCGTTTGTTCACTGACGGCGGTGAAGCGCTCAATGGTTTCGTGCCGCACGCCGAGGATCCGCTCCTTCGCCGCATCGCTGAACACCACCATGCCAACATCATAAAATTCCGCCGTGTTCTCTTCGGCACAAAGCGCAACCGCGAGATTGCCGCCAGTACAGGACTCTGCGGTGGTTAACCGCAAACCTCTGTCCGTAAGCTGAGTGGCGAGCTTTTTCGTCAGCTCGCTAATGGTGCTGTTGCTGTCGTGAATAAGATTGCTCATCGCATTGCCCCTTAATTTTCGTCAGGAATAATAGAAATATGACCATTACGCTCAAGAATAGCGTATTTAATCTCCTTCAATTCTGTAATACCGTGATTCTGGCGGGCTGATACCAATATATCATCACAGGATACATCGACCTTTTTCAGTTTATCGGCGAGGGGAACACCGTTCTCCACCAATATCACCGGCGTGCCATCAAGAATATTCTCAACGGTAGAAAAATATTTCTTCAGCAGGCCAAAAATAATATCAACCACCACCAGCGTTGTTATTGTAATCATCGCGCCGGTGACGGAAAAATCTTCGCCAAGCAGCGCCTGTTGTGTCGCCTCACTGATAATTAAGAGCAAAATAAGGTCAAAACTGGTCATTTGTAGCAGGGCGCGTCGCCCGGCAACTTTAAACACAATGACCAGAAACAGGTAAATTGCCAGGGCACGAAAAACCATGTCCATATTCGACTCCTAGGGGTAAATAAACTGCCAGAAATGGATATCTGGCTCGTTGTTTACGCGGATGCTGTTTGTCCACTTCCCTGCTTTTGACGGCGTGATAAATAACAAAACGGTAAATTTATCGGTCTGTTGTAAACGATCGTAGACGAGAAACAGGGTATTCCCCCGGCTGTACATACTGTCCGGCTGTGGCCAGACGCTGCCTGGCTCATACGCGTCGCTGCTTTCGCTGGTCATGCTGAGGGTATATTTCCCCTCAGACGTCACCGGAAACGTCAGTGCCATCCGCGATTCGGTCTGGCGGCGACCGAAGCGCTCATAGCTCAGGGTCAGGGATTTTGCTTCGTTTGTTTTCTCCACGTCGCTGACCGCGCCGCTGGAAAACAGGCCGGCAATTGCTGCCACGATAATAGCTAACAGCACAATAAAACCCACCTGGCGAAATGCGTACTCAAACGTCAGTAAACGGTTACTCTCTTTTATCCCAGGCACTTTTTCATTTTTTGGTTCCATGGCTGTCGTCACCGTTTCGCTTAATTGCCGAAATTTTTGATTTTTCTGTGCAAATGCTTTTAAGACTTATCACATTTGCCACATAAAGGAATAGCAACAATACTTAATAAGTCAAGACATCCAAAATGAAGGATATCAGATGAAATTATCAGTGATTTCAGCCTTGTTAATATTAATTATCCCTTCTGCATGGGCAGATAATAACGGCGGGTTACAAAAGGGTGACGCGCCGCCACCGCCGCATGCGCTGGACAGCGGTTATCGTGGTACCGATGATGCGCGCATTATGACCATTACTCAGGCGAAAGAGATGCATGATGGCGCCTCTATTTCACTGCGCGGCAATCTTATTGACGGCAATGGCGATAAATACGTATTCCAGGATAAAACCGGGAAAATCGACGTTATTATCCCGAAAGCCGTATTTGACGACAGAACCGTGGAACCTGACAACATGATCAGTATTAGCGGCTCGCTCGATAAAAAATCATCCCCACCCGTAGTGCGGGTCAGCCACTTGCAAAAATAATTCAGCGAAGCGTTAACGCTGTAACTATCCATCAAATCTCACCCCTAACAAGGAGTTAGCTATGAGTGATAATGAACAACGTACGAACGCTTACCCAACGCCACCTTTCCCGGAGCAGCCTCAGACGCCACCGGGCCTGGCCTCTGAGATGGAACCCGTACCCGACCACGGCGAGAAGAGCTACAAAGGGCATGGTCGTCTTGCCGGTAAGAAGGCGCTAATTACCGGGGGCGATTCCGGCATCGGACGCGCGGTAGCCATTGCCTATGCCCGCGAAGGGGCAGACGTCGCCATTAACTATTTGCCGGAAGAGGAAGAAGACGCAGCGGAAGTCATCGCCCTGATTAAAGCGGAAGGACGGAACGCCGTCGCGCTTCCGGGCGATGTGCGGGACGAAACTTTTTGTCAGAATCTGGTGGAGCAGGCCGTCTCAAAACTGGGCGGGCTGGATATCCTGGTGAATAACGCAGGCCGCCAGCAGTATCGTGAGTCGCTGGAAGAACTGACCACGGAAGATTTTGACGCGACCTTTAAGACCAACGTCTATGCGCCTTTCTGGATCACAAAGGCAGCGTTGCGCCACATGAAAGCCCCCGCTTCCATCATTAACACCTCATCTGTACAGGCGGTGAAACCGAGCGCCGTACTGCTTGACTATGCGCAGACCAAAGCCTGTCTCGCGGTGTTTACCAAAGCGCTGGCGAAACAGCTGGGACCGAAAGGGATACGCGTGAATGCGGTAGCGCCGGGACCTTACTGGACCGTGCTTCAGCCCAGCGGTGGGCAGCCACAGGAAAAAGTGAAACACTTTGGCGAGAGTACCCCTCTGGGACGCCCGGGACAGCCCGTGGAGATCGCACCGCTGTATGTCACCTTGGCCTCGGATGAATGTTCATACACCTCCGGGCAGGTGTGGTGTTCAGACGGCGGGGATGGCGTCATCTAGCGCTCAGGGCGCGCAGAGTGTAGGCCGGGTAAGGCGAAGCCGCCACCCGGCAAATTGTTGCAGGCGAATGCTAAAGGGCTGCGAAAGCAGCCTTTTTTACGTTTAAGGGGTGACGACAGGAAACCAGAAGCTGAAGCTCTCCATGCAGCGCAGCATTTCGTTTAGCTTCGCGGCATTGCCGACGATCGTCACCTCTCCTGCCTGTTGCGCCTTTTTCAGCGTGGTCTCTTTGAGGATGATTTTATTCAGCGTTTCGCGGCTGAGCGTGATGGTTGCATCCGGATCTTCTGCCTGAGCGTTGGCGCTATGGTTCAGCACGCCATTCTCCAGCTCCAGCTTGTACCTGCCGCCCTCGCGGCCCAGATCAACGTTAAAAATCCCTCGGGCATTCGCGGCTCTGACGCCGTTAAGGTGAACGCCGAAGTAGTCAAAAATCATCTCAGTCGTCATGGCACGGACCGCATCCGGGCTGGCGGTATTGGGCGTCGGCATCCTCTTCACGCCGTTACGCAACGCCTGCGCACCGGTGAGGTAGGCGTTACGCCAGGGTCCTGACTCAGCCTGGTATCCCAGCTGTTCAAACGCGTCCGCTTCCAGTTCGCGCGCCGCCTTATTATTGGGATCGGCAAAAACGACTTTATTCATCACCTGCGCCACCCAGCGGTAATTTCCCCGGGCATAATCAACCTGGGCTTTTTCAAGGATCGCGCGGGCTCCGCCCATGTAATCGACATATTTTTTCGCTGCCTCGACCGGAGGCAGTTCATTGAGCGTCGCCGGATTGCCGTCGAACCAGCCAAGATAGTAGACATAGGTGGCTTTGACATTGTTGCTTACTGAGCCGTAATAGCCACGGCCAGCCCAGGATTTTGCCAGCCCGTAAGGCAGGGCGAAATTAGCGGCTATCTCATCCCTCGTCAGCCCTTTATTCGCCAGCCTCAGCGTCTGGTCGTTGATATAGCGGTAGATATCACGCTGGCTTTTCATCAACTTCACCACTTTCTTATTACCCCATGTGGGCCAGTGGTGCTGCGCGATAATAATTTCCGCTTTATCCCCCCAACGATCGAGGGCGTTATTGATGTATTTTGACCATGCCAGCGGATCGTGTATTTTCGCCCCGCGCAGCGAGTAAGTATTGTGCAGGGTGTGAGTGACGTTCTCTGCTGCTTCAATCAGCTTTTTCTCTTCCACATACCAGAGCATTTCAGACGGCGCTTCCGACCCCGGCGCCAGCATAAAATCATAGGTGAGACCGTCGATGATCTCTTTCTGCCCGTCTTCGATAATGGCGTGAGTGGGCGCGATAAGCGTGACCGTCCCGGCTGAGGTGGTCGTCCCCAGACCCGCCCCTACCTGACCTTTTACATTGGCCTTTAACAGGTTTCCGTAGATATAACTGGCACGGCGGCTCATGGCATTTCCGGCCATGATATTTTCCGATACCGCCTCTTCCATAAAACCTGCTGGAGCATAGACTTTCACTTTGCCGGTTATCACTCCCGCTTCATCGACTACGCCACGCACGCCGCCATAATGATCGACATGACTATGGGTATAAATAACGGCAATAACCGGGCGTTTGCCACGATGTTGAACGTAAAGATCCATGCCCGCTTTGGCCGTTTCCGCAGACACCAGCGGATCGATAACCGTGATCCCCTCTTTGCCCTCTATAATCGTCATATTCGACAGATCGAGGTTGCGGATCTGGTAGACGCCTTCCGTGACCTCAAACAGACCGCCAATATTATTCAGCTGCGCCTGACGCCACAGGCTCGGGTTGACGGTATCCGGCGCTTTTTGCCCTTCTTTGATAAAAGCGTATTTCCGGGGGTTCCAGATAACGGCGCCTTTTTCGCCTTTAATCACCGCGGGTGGCAGCGGGGCAATAAAGCCTTTGTGCGCATTTCGGAAATCGGTCTTATCAAAGAAGGGCAGTTGACCATAAAGTGCATCATTCATCTCTTTCGTATGGGCAGTGGCTCCCTTCCCTTCCTTTTGTGCCAGGACAGGCAATGAGGTCAACGAGACTAATAGCAGACCAGCAACGGCCATCGCACTAACGAGCGTTTTAAATTTCATACTTCCTCGAGGAGTTATATTCACGCTGGCGGTACATGGGGGGAAAGGAGGCTATCACCAGGCTTATCTTTAACCTATGAAAATAACGTTTATAAATAAATAAGTTTATTCTTTCGTCGCTGCGTCCTTAAGGGATAATGCTGAGTCCAGTTATTTCCCCGGAGTAATTCGATGAAGAGCCTGCCGTTCTTTTTCGCTGTATTAACCCTCAGCACATTAACAGCCTGTAGTTCTCCCCAACCAGACAATGTTGAAAAAATTAATCATCTGCAAATTCCACTGGTGTTGCCGGGGGAAAAACCGCCGCAGGTACAGATATCGCATATCGCGTCTCTTTATCAGGAAAATAAACAGCAGATCGAGACCTTAACGCGCAGCGTAAAATCACAGTATCTTCAGGACACCACCGCAAAAGAAATTTTTGTTGCGGACAGTGCCGTTCAACGCGTTTATGCCTCGCTGACCAAACTGGAACAGTTAGATATGGTTAATCAGCAATACCTGAAAGATAATAATGTCACGGGCCTGCAAAATATTCATATCATTCTTGAACCGTTATCCACCAGCTGAAAACAAAAAACCCGGCAATATAAGCAGCCGGGTTTTTTATTAATGGGCATATCACGGGCATCAGTCGTACTGACCAAAGCGATAGCTAAGCCCTGCGGTGACGGAACTCAGGTCGCTACTCACGCCGATCTGGTTAACATTGCCCACGTTGCTTATCCACTGATACTCCAGGCGGCCCGCCCAGTTTTTATTGAAAGCGTATTCAGTACCCACGGCTGCAAGCGGGCGCACACCGGTTTCAAAACGATTGTGACCACTTACATCGGATTCAGCGCGATAGCCCATTGCGCCGGCACGGCCGTAAATATCCCAGTCATTGGTCAGGGCATAACTGGCCTTCAGAGACATTTGCAGGCCCTGCGTCTTCATTTGCGCCCCGGCGCCATGCTGACCTTTAATCTGCATGTTGCCTAAATAATCATAACCGCCTTCTACCGCAAGCCATGGGGTAATCTGATAACCCGTATAAACACCCCCGCCGACATTATCATGGTCAAAATCGAAGTGGTCGGAATGCGTGTTCTCAAACGCTTTTGAACCCATATTGGTATCAAAATAGTGAGACCAGCCGAATTTCGCCCCGCTATACCAGGTGCCCGCATCCGCGGCGGCGAACGCGGAAGTGGCGGTAAATGCATTAGCCATAATCAATGCGATAACTGTCTTTTTCATAAAAATACCGTTTACTTGATAAAGTTAAATCTGAGAAAGCAAACGATATAGAAAATTAACGGCAGCGTTAATTGCATTTCTGTTTAATTTTAAACTTCCGCTAGAATGATTCGGGTAAATGTCTGACTTCAAGCAGATATCCACCGCGCTTAAAGGCGATATATTCCCCCTGCTTAAGGGCGGATAATACATTGAGTATACTGCTGCGAGAGAGCAGCGTACGATCCTGGATATATTCCAGAATCGTGGTACGCAAACGCGTCTCTTCCGGGAGCAAAATCATTTCCTGAAGGTGGTTACGAATAACGGAATAGGTACGCTGCTGGAGTACCTGGGCATCACGAAATATTAAATAGGCCGTATGGTAAGAAAGCAGCGCGGCGACATCCTCCCAGACGCCCTCGGCACGAAACAACTCAGCCGCCTTGTCCGCATCGAGACGTAAAATAGTCGACTCTCTTTCAGCACGGAGAAAATGCCCCTGCGTAGGCTGGATCATCTCTGCAATACCAAACAAATGCGGCTCGTAAACGGTCACTACCACCAGTCCATCCGAAGTCCGCAGCAGGGACAACTCCCCTTCCAGAAAGAGGTACATCTGCTGTTTCCCCTTCCGTAACCAGGTGAGTCGCTTACGCGGAACAACGTGCACTTTCTCCGCTATCGGCTCAAGGATAGCGGTCAGTCGTTCGATGGATTTTTCGGGTCGAACAGGCGGTAAAATATGCATGGTACAACCTTCTGACATTGAATATCTGCCATTATAGACCATATATTTTAAGCGGTTAGCCGATCAAAACTGATAGCTGTAGTTGACGCTGGCAAACCAAAGATAAGGATGATCGTAACTTCCGGCAAACGCCGTCGGCGATTTCACATGCGACGACTGCATATGAAGATACGACACGGCAATACCAATATTGCTGGCCGGGGTGATCTGATACTGGGCTCCCGTGCCAAATCGCCACTCATCGCCGGTGGGTAAGGTCAAGGCCACATCACTCTGACTTTCATACGGCGAGCTGTCGAACGCCACACCGGCATTCAGTCGCCACTGAGGTGCTGGACGATACTGCACGCCCACCGCACCGTGCCACGTATCCTTCAGGCGGCTGACGTTGTTCAGTTGCTTATCCCCAACGACGATTTGCGGCGCACCGAACTGGCTCCAGTCCTGCCAGCCGAGATCGCCCATAACCGACCACCGCGGGTTAATATCATGCACAAGACTGAGCATGATTTGCTGCGGCGCGCTGATTTGTGCCGACACCGGCAGGTCGTAGGCGCCATTCTGCATGCGAGCTTTGCCGTCAACAGAGTAGCGATAGTTCGTCTCGCTGTTCCATGTAATACCGGCTCGCATCTGGTCGGTCAGTTGCATGAGTAACCCAAGCCGATAGCTCATGGCCCAGTCCTCATCATGCTGCCGATAGTCATTATCATTAACGTTGCGGGTCAGCGAGAAATAACCGTAATTAACGTTGGCGGACGCCCCTATTGAGAGGCGGTCGTTGAGCTTGTATGCCAGTGACGGACTGAGCGTCATTGCGACCAGGGTACTCTTTTTAATCAGCCTGTCGCCCGCCCAGCTACCGTAATCGATCCCCAGGCCGTAATTACCGTAAAGCCCGACCCCGGCATAAAGATTATCGGTCACCTTCTGGCTATAAAAGGCGCTGGCATTCGGGATGGTTTTCATCACGTCGCCGGGGTTTTGATGGGCATCGTTATCCAGCTGGTTATCGATGGAGCCATCCATAACCTGTAACCCACCGGTGACCATATGATCCGGCAGGCGCGTCATGCCAGCAGGGTTGGTCATGATTGTCGAGGCGTCCTGCGCACGAGCCGCCTGCCCTGCTCCGGCAAGCGCGGTATCTTCGGTGCCGGCTTCATAAAAATAGAGGGCGCTGGCATGGGCACTGGAGGCGGCAAATAAGCCCGCGCACAGGAGGAGTCGTGTTTTCATCTGCTGTCCGGTAAATAAAAAATTTGCCGACAGATATAACAGGGGGAAATGCCTGGGTAAAAAGAAAGAGGGTTTAATTTTAAATTTTGCGCGGTTCAGCCTCTCTTAATATCTCTGACAATTCAGCGACGTCCGGAATAAGGCGCCGCTACGTCCTGCACCTGTAATACGCTCAGGTACAGGACGATAAAATCCAGCAACTTTTGTTCAGGTTTATCCGGCCTTACTTATAATGCTCCAGATTGGTTTCCGGGCCCGTTCTGGCAATTTCCTGAGCTTTGCCGAAACTTTCAATCAGGCACTTATATTCCGGACAGACATGCTCTGCCAGGATCTCAGCGAAGCGAGAGCCTTCCGCGCGGTTCCAGGTTCTCATTAATTCAGCGACAATGGCAAACGTATCGGTAGGGATCGCCCCCGCCTGAGCCACGCGCGCGATGGTGGTATCGGTCGCGATTTTGGACCAGTTCCCCGAGGCATCCACAACACAGTAAACCTTATACCCTTCCTGGACAGCGCTAACCGCAGGGAACGCCATGCAGACGCTGGTGAGCGTGCCGGCAATAATCAGGGTCTTTCTGCCCGTCTTTTCTACTTCCTTCACAAACGCCGGATTATCCCAGGTATTAATCTGCCCGGTGCGCGGAACATACACGGCATGGGGTGCATATTTGTGAATTTCCGGGATGAGCGGGCCATTGGGACCGTCAGGAACGGAGGCCGTGGTGATCACCGGGATATTTAAAAGCGTGGCAACCTTGGCTATCGCTGTCACATAATTACGAAGGTCGGGTACAGGCACATCACGTACCGTGTTGAATAAGCCACTCTGATGGTCGATGAGTAAAATTACAGCGTCATCAGTATCAATCATACCGTTTGTAGCAGCCATATTTCTTTCCTCATGATTTCTTTTACATTGCCGTCAACTCTCCCGGCTCCGCGATTTTACATGCACATGGTCAGGGTATAATGCATTGATAAATCATAATGAATAGTAGTCCGATCCGGTCTGAATACCGCATCATTTCAGGACAATTTCTGGCACGGTACGCTGAGCCATCGACGCAGACGGAAAGTCCTCGTGAGGAGAAGAGATCCTTACAATGCCGTTATGCGGCCATTCGTATTCGTTCGGCTGAAGGCAAGCGTTACTCCTCACAGGGATCCCCCTTATCCTCCCGCATGGATTCAATAAACTCCCGTTGCTCCTCTGTGAGTTCAAGCTCATTCAGCAAGCGATCTAACTCTTCTTCAGGTGATTCCTTTTGGTTCTTTCTCTTCCCGGTAGCCATACTCACCCTTGAGTTATTAGGATTAATCTCAGGGTATCCAGGGTACAGGAAATGTGCAACTTAGCGTGTTATACCATGGGTGATTCGTTGTTTAGCAGTGGAGGAGCGGACGCAGAACGGAAAAACACTTTGCACGTATCAACCTGTTCACCTGGGTAACCATCGTTCAGCGTTATCCCTATGCGAAAACATTCCATACAGAGGATTCATCGGAAAAAATAGTTGATTGAGGTATTCAACCGTAAAGAAGCCAAGCCCCACATTACCTGTAACCATAATTAATCAGCAGTATTGGCTTATTTATTTTGCACCAATTCACAACGATCCCATTGTTCAGTGCTTCTTGCGATGCGGTCACTAATTGCAAAGTTCTTCAGCGACGGATCATAAGCATAAACTTTGCTTTTATCATCTGCCATCATCAATATCCCCTTAGTTTTCAGCTTTGGCGTGAGCAGGTATGTACCGTCCAGACGGTTTGCTTTGAAGGTATCAACATATAACGTTACCTCAGCCTTACCCAGCACACGTAATGCGCCTATTCTCCCATTCTGTACCGCTGCAATAGCATACTGACAGAGATAAGTTTTCGCAGTTGACGCCGTGTTTTTTCCGTCACCCTTAGCTGATGGGGAATGTGAAGAAGTTTTTGGGATTGAACTATGAAAAGAAGATGACGGGTAAGAGTAGGAATAATTTTTAAACGTAGAAGAGGAACTTGATCCAATCCGGCACGTTTTTCCAACCGCAATGCATGAATTACCGCATGGAATCCCTTTCTTACAGTTCTTTGCGTATGCAGAAGACGATAATCCAGCTAACAGAAATATGCCAATGGTTATCCTAACCAACGAAGACCAGCCCATAAACCACCCTTCTTTTAAGATTTTCTTCCCATGATACCATACTTAAATCAAGGCAATAGAGGCCAATAAGCCCTTTGGTGGTAAGACAACGTGCGGAGCCGTTAGGCGACTTCATCAGGGGTTATGTCAGACAGTGAAGTTTATCAGGATGGCCATGTATCCGAAGGAGCGAGGCCGAACCGCTGGCAGAGCCTACATATCGTTTTTAGGTACGAACACCACCATAAAACCTGTTCATTCCCTACAACGTCATCTCGTCGTGTGGCATGTGGGAGCATCGGCAAAAAATGCGCCTCACTGTAAGGTTATGAGAATCGATGCTCGGATCAGGCTTTTCCGTCACGATGGATCATCGCGGTGTGAGGTTGGAGCTGCCGCCGCCGAATAGTTATACTCTCATTTCCATAGTAACTATCCGTGAAAACTAACAGTGTACCTCTTGTTGGTACTTTGTCGTTCAATGATAGAACGATCACGACAACTTATGTTATGTAACTTGTTGAAAGAAAAGCGAGATTTATCGAAGTTTTGCCACAAGGGGAGAAGTCTGGAGCGGGCGAAGGGAATCGAAACTCTGTTTCATAATTTCCGCAACGCGACGATCATCGAATCAACATAGTAACTATTATTGATACTTGATTGCGAGATTTTAGAGGATCAGTCTCATGACAATCAAGGGCCAGGAGTATCTTTATCTTTCACCGGACGGTGTATGGCAGTTTCAAATCTACATCCCGTCTTATATGCGTCACATGTTCGGCGGGAAGCGCCTGTATCGGAAAAGTACAGGGACAAGAGATATCTACAAGGCGCGTCACTTCCGTAACCACATGCTGGTAGAGTGGAACAACCTTAAAGAACAGTTCAAGCCTGATACTGAGGATAAGCGTATTCAGCTTGCGATCACTTCCCTGCACTCTCAAATCAGGAAGAACAAGAATAAACCATTGATTGAAGAGCGAGCCAGTTCGATTCCTCACCTGTGCTTCTTACGAGATGAATACGCTACTGCCTACCAGGATCGGAGATCATTCTCCACACTGAGCAAATCGGCGCGAGCCGTTGAGGTGTTTCTCCAGAGTATTGGGAAAGTTGATATCAGCCTGGATCAGATTGGACGCCGATTAGTTACAGACTTCATAGAAGAGCAGCAGAAACGCGATGTAGCGCCCCAGACCGTGCAAAACTGGCTTACATCGTTAGGTAGCCTCTACGAGTTCGCCAAACGCCGCTATGACGCTATAGCCCCCCTAAATCCGTTTCATGGTCACAACCTTGAAGCGCGGCGCACAATTGAAAGCTATCAGCCGTTTGAATGGCATCAGCTATCTACACTACTCAACGAAGCAGACGAAGAGCTACGAGCAGTTATTCTGATCGGTTTGTTCTCTGGTGCAAGGCTGGACGAAATAGCCAGCTTGAAGAAAGAAGAGATCGTTATGGTGGAAGGGATACGGACATTCTACATTAGCAAATCCAAGACGAAGGCAGGGATTAGACACATTCCTATCCATGCTTTTCTGATCGGCATGGTGGATTATTATCTGAGTTTGAACACTGGAGATTACCTGTTACCACAGGCTAACAAGATTGAACGCAAAGACGGTAAGAAAGGACCATTCTATTCCCAGGCATTCACCCGCTTACGGCGTCGCGTAGTGCCTATGGCTACAGACCGTCAGTGCTTTCACAGTTTGAGGGGGCATTTTATCACGTGTCTCGACCGTGCCGGAGTACCCGAACAACGGATCGGATATATCACGGGGCACTCTTCACAAGCCGCTTCTACAGAAGCATTCAAGACCTACAGCGCGGGGTGTTCCATGAAAGAGCTATCCGACTATGTGGAAATGGTGGATTATCCAGAAATCATCTTTCCAGAAACGAAAAAAGGGGCGTAAGCCCCTTATTTCTTAAACTCCGTAGTAACCGTATCACCCTCGGTTTTCTTAGGTGCATTGTTCACTACCTTCTGTTTCACCGTACCGCCTACAGATTTATTTCCCTGCGTTTTAGTCGCGATAACATTAACTGTAGCTTTGCTAACAAGTCTGATCTGTTCAAATTCAAGATCGAATTGCATCGCGTATTCAGATTTATAATCGTAGGAAATGCCGGAGAGAATAACATTCTCGTACACTTTGTGCTCTGTCACTAATGTGATGGGCTGGCGACTGTCAAACATCTTATCGAGGTATTCGATAGCTTGACTGATACGAGTGCCATTCACACCAGCGCTGTATAACAAATCCTTTTCCAGCCTCACCGGAGTTTCGGAAATAATCCCCGATAGCTTGAATGTATTATTCTTAATCTGAACGTGATCGCTCACCTCTGCCCCGCTCTCAACGGGATAGCTGGTAATATCAGCCTGTCTACGGACTCCCGTGTCCGTCACAGCATCAAAAACTATCGCTTGATAGTTTTGAATGTAGCTATCTGAGGACGAATTATATACAGATGCCAGGATGGTGAATCCGTTTTCACCTTTGGTGCGGGTAGCACTGCTATTATTACTATTCGAGGTTGAATTGATACGGGAGGCATCGCTGCCCCCGATAGTTAAACTTCCAGGTGTTGCCATTTAGCCCCCCGTCCCTTGTCCAGATGAAACAGCCAGCACCATACGCTGATTGTTATCACTGATACGCTGATCAACGGTAGCATTAAGCATGTTTCCAAATGTCGGATCAGGAGAAATAGTTAGATGGATAAGCCCTTCCGGTAGCTGATTCTGCAACACTACAGGCTGCATGATCGGCGCACTGGCTGGCTTAACTGGCGCTGCTGCACTCTGTTTCAACATCGAAACAGGAGAGTAATCTCCGTTGGTGCTCTGCGCGTAACTGGTAACGTCCTGCGCCCCGCTCGTACCGTTCCACCATTCGCGCACTGTGTCGAATACATTATGCTCATGTGTGCCGTCTGCTTTAGGCTGGCTGGCTCCGTAGGCGTTAGCCACTGGATTACTCCCAGGTTGTGCAGGTGCTGACGTTGTGCCGTAATGCTGGCTCACCGCCTCTTTAGTAGTGTTGTCACCGTTCAGGAGATTCAGCTTACCTGTGATCCAGTTGGTTAGCTTAATCAAGCCGGATACAAGATCACCGGCTGCTGCCCCTGCTCCCTTGAAGAAAGGTAACGCCTCCTGCATAGCTTCCTTAAACTCTCGCATGGTTTCAGGGTCAATCTCTGACATAAACCCTTCGAAGAATGCCAGCTTCTGGCTATCGGATAGAATGCTAAGTTCCTGGTTAAACTTACGGTAGGCTACAAGCTGATCCTGCTGCTCCTGGTTCAACCACTGACCATTACGCTTGAGCACGTCCACCTGATCAGTGAGTGCCTTACCACCGTTCATAAAGGCTTTGGCGTAAAGCCCGAGATCGTCCCCGAGGTCTTCGAGATTGTGCAAAATTTCCTGTTCACTCAATCCTTTAGATTGCATTGTGTTGGTGTATGAAGAGACAAAACCAAACGGATTTTTAGCCCATTCTTTAAGCTGTTCAGGCGTATACCCCATGTTCAAAGCAGTGTTAATGCCTGTTGGTGCTCCTGTCCATTCACCCTGTTTATTACGTTTCGCATTCAGCGCACCGTCTGCGAGTTTCTCGGACACATCTTTTGCAACATCCAAGTTTTTTCTGGCTCCCTGCGTACCGATACCGGAATCAATCCCGTTAGCTTGTGCAAACTGGCCTAACGATTGCAGAAAGTTGTAATCCACACCGCCCAATCTGGCACGTTGCACAATCTCGCTGCGCTCTTCCTGGGCTGTTACAGCATCTCTACCCCATGAATAAGCACCGTAAGCCGCCGCCCCGATACCAGCGCCAGCCAGCGCACCAGTGCCTAAGCCCATCAGAGAGCCAGAGATCGCCCCTGTAGCCTTACCACCGCCACCAAGAACGTTAGCCCCTCCCGCTTTTGCCGCTGCCCTACGCTCTGCGTTAATGCGTCTGTAGCTCTGCTGCAAGCGCTTAATCTCGCTGTTCTGGCGTTGTAGAGAGATAGTACCTGCTGCATAGGCTTTAGTGATCCGTGACGCTGCAAGCGCGGCCTGTGTAAGCTCAACATTGGTAAGGTGCTGCATACTTTTAAAGCTGCTGGCAGTGTCCAGTAGCTTCAATTCAGCCCGTTCACGGCGCTGTGCGTTTCTTGCGGCCTCTTTCGCTGCCTGAGCCTCTACACGGGCTTGCGCCTTAGCTGCCCTTGCCTTTTCTCGTTCATCGCTATTACGAGGCTTTGACGCTTTCTTATTCAGCTTATCGAGTTCCCTTTCAGCAGATTTTAGCCCCTGGCTGAATCTTTTCATGTTCAACGTAGGGTCTTTAATGCCTTTGGCTTTCTTCTGAATTTGATCGAAAGCGTCCATAGCTTCTTTCATTGAATTACGATCAACACTAAATTTCACCGTGTTCTTGATAGAACTTGTGTGGATTTCAAGCATGATTATTCACACCCTTTCTTTTCGTTCACAAGATAATTAAGTGCATCTGATACACTCATTCCCTTGAAAATAAGTTGTCTTAAATGTGAATAGCTCACATCAAGCGCTCTCGATACGGCTGCTAAATTCAGTAGTTGCTCGGCATTTGTATCATTTAGTTGTAAATGCAAGCCTCGACTCTTTAGGATAAGTTCCAATTTCATCTTTCCTCATTATTCTGGAAATAAAAAGGGGCAAGGGCTGGCGCATTTGCTTTGCGTGTTCCAGTTCCCTACGCCCCTGATTAAAGTTCTTCTTTATTTCCAGACGGGAAGAACTACCGTCTATCGCTCGTTATTCTGAGGCTTTAATGTGAACGGAGAAGTTCAGGCCGTGGTTAACTGGCAGTGCTGAGTTTTCCGAGATCACGTTGATCGTGTTTCCGCGCTCACTTTCGAAGCTCCAGCTATAAACTTCCGCAGGTGCAGCATTAAGGAGTTCGAACGTTGACGAAGCCGCGCCGTAGATATTGGTGTAAATACCACTTCCCTTAGCGAATTGCGGGATGGCGATAGCGTCGGCATCACCCATTTGTGCAAGTAGCAGCGGATCAGTTACTTTCACAACATCGCAATTCGTGCCTGGAATACTGAAAGTGCTCACGCCTGGCAGGAGGTCACGATGCTGGAAAACTACGTTCCCTTCATCAAGTGGGCTGACATAGCGGAAAGCCGCCTCCATCGCAGGACTGAAACGCAGATCGCTATAGAACCCACCCTTGGCGAAAACGATAATCCTCTCTACCTGTGACGCCATACCTTGTGCCGCTTCGGTGATTTGACTCACCATGTCGTCAATCGCACGTAGAGTGCTGCTATCTGTAGCTGACAGATCAAGAGTGGCATTCATCGGGGCTACGCCGAACAGGTCGCCAAAGTCGATTAACAGATCGTCTGTCTTAGGTGTATACACCTGACCAGAGAAGAGTGATCGTGCGAGGTAACTTTCACGGGTTCGCATAAACGCTACAGCGTGTTTACCCATGTAATCGCTGTAAATGTCCGTCACTGTTTCTTGAATATCGCTTCCTGGCTTACGCTTGCCCTGAATATCTGACGGAGTGATCAGATCTTCACGAAGGAAATACGGAAGCTCGATTAGCCATTCTTTGCCGCTCTGACGCTGCGTGGTGTTATGCTCGTTTGAGAAACGCGCCGTAGGCTGGTTGAACAGGCTGGTGTTATCTTCCAGCAGACGGGACACACTAACTTTATGAGAAGAAACGCCCACACCATCAAAGAGATTTAGAGAACTGAGTAGGAAATTTCTGGTGCTGGTTAGTTGGAATAATGGGGAAAGGTCGATACGCTCGTTTCCAATAATCATTATTTATCTTCCTTGCTTAAGAGGTGAAAAATTCACGAGTGGCGAAGCCTTGCGCCTGTAATGCGCTGATCGCTGCTGCGTGGTTAGCTGCGTTGAGATTGTCGCTCTTGAGGGCAACGTATGATCCAACGTTGGGGGCGCGTAGGACGTTCACAGGCTTATTACTTCCAGCTTGAACGAAGTCGGACACGACGACATAAGCCACATTCCCAGAGGTATAGAGAGCGCCAGTGCTATCGAGCACATCGCCGCACTGCACATCAGCAGGAAGAGAAGCGAACACTTTACTGTCTACTGCTGCAAAATTGTCGGTCGCAGCACTCACAATATCTGTGTAGCTTTTACGTACCGGAAAGACTTCTGATAGGTCAATAATCATTGTTTGGTTGATTCCTTATTTACTTTACGTGCAATCAAATCCTGAATAGTGGTTTCTTGTTTTGGTGATTCGTCAGGAAAATACGTATCCATCGCTTTGATCACTTCATCAACCGAACAACCAGCATACTGAGCCACCATCTCAATCATTTGAGGATTGACGGTGAGAACATCATTTTTATATTTGAGTACACGCGATTTGTTATTAAGTAGAAACATCTATTTTTGTTTCCTTCGCGTTGTGACTGCGTTCATCTTTTCATTAATAACGAAAGTGTTAACGCAAGTTGTTAAAAAGGGGCGATTAAGCCCCTGGAGAGTATGCCCTTGTTAGAAAGCATTGTTTAACGTCATTTTCGTTTCGGAGGATTATGATGTTAAAGAATGGTTTCTTTAAAAAAATGAAGGGCGCAACTGTTATGAATAACAGAAGAAGGATCGCCCGTCATTGCTCCCACCTCAAAACAGAAGCCCTTCTGTCATGGCGAGAAGTGGGAATGGAATCTCAATATCACCACTGGAATAGTAATAAGAGATTGCCAGCCTGAACGTAACGACCACTGACGGCATTTATTCAGTCTGACTACATTCATCCTAACGGAATGAATGAGCAAAGAGCGAATGCTCTTTCTGAAAAAGTCGGAGATGCGCGGTGATTGCGATGCAATACCAACACAACGAGACATTACATCCCGCGCATTCCTTCGGAACTAAACAAGACAAAGAAGAAAGAACCAACACTTTCAGAGAGAAAATTCAGATGGAAAGAGTGCCGCTATGGGAAACGGCATTCAGGAGGGAGAAGTGATTCGAATTCTTACCCTATAACTCTAATTATGACACAAATAGCACAATAAGTCAAGACATTTCGTAACTTTTATGTTATGCGCATTCTTCCGCGATCTGGATGGCAAGCTCTCCGAGTTCAACGGTGATGTGTTCCATAGCGAGGGCAAGCTCCTCCATATCATTGGCAATGCGCCACGCCTGATCCACGGTGACGGTATCCCCGTTCATCTGCACCAGGTGCTCTACAGCAGCGCTCCAGTGTTCAAGGGCGGTAATTGCCTGTTCAGTGTATTGTATCGCTTCCAGAAGCGCGGAGGGCGTTCTCTCACGCCACGCCTTATTAACAAGCCGCAGGGCTGGTAAATGCCAAATGTCGTGGAAAGAGTTAATTAGGGTGTTCACGATGTTCACGATGTCCATAGTTTTATTATTCATTGTTTTCCTTGTCGTCAAAGAGAATGTCAAAATCTTGTATGTGGTGAGATAAGCCGTTAGTTTGGGAATACCCCACCCAGTCAATATAGTTTTCTGCGTATAGCTGCCACTTCTTAAGATTCGATGAATCAACACGGTATTCACGGCGGCGGCGTGGTTTATAGAAGACGTTATCCGAAGATGCTAAAACATCCTGCAATAGTTCAAACTCAGCCCCTACGGGCACCGTTGCAGGGTATTCTATTATTTCGGTGATCCATTCTCCTGGAATAGACTCTCGTGCGAGGTCTTGTAGAGAAGAGGTGTATTTACGTTTGCTGGCGCGTGTTGCTTGTTCTATCCGTTTAATTGGATTTCGTTCTTTTCGTCCCATTCATTCCTCGTAGAGGGGAAACTCCGTGTTTTCTCGTTAATGTCCATACTGCGTAAAATGCAAATAACCAATACATAGCGATGATCATAAAAGTTTCCCATTGATTGTTATTTAGTTTTCGCGTTGTTCATCAGTTGGTTGTAGTGATGAAAGAAACATTGTGGTTAACGTCAAAATCGTAGTGATTGCTGCGCCTGGTGATAGCGATCACTTTGGCATCGCGAAGAAGGGATAGCCAATATCTGATCCCGCTTTCCGAGTATCCCAGGGCAGATGCCAGAGTTTTGACGCTGGAACGGAATGTTCCATTCTCGCGGTGGAGGCTTGCAAGGTGGTTATAGATTCGTCTGCATACTTCGTTGCATCCGAGTTGAAACTTTGTATCTTCGTTCAGTAGATAAAGGTTGGTCATTGTTCCTCTTAGGTTTGTTGTTGTCGTGCGTATGAGTCACGCTTCATTTTCAAGTGTTGAATGGCGTATTCATTGGTTAATGTTCCCTGACTGTCGAACATCGCCAGATAGGGTAGATCAAACTCAGTGAATCCAGTAAACCGATCAGCATCGTTGTAACGTTGCAAATAAAACCAATCTCTGGTTTCATCTCGTGGCTTTCTGAACTCGAATGGGGAAACGATTTGCTGTTTGGTAGGTGCTTTCCTTGCCGCTGGTTTCTTGGTGGGCTTAGGTGTCGGCTTCACTTTTTCCGGCGCTGGCGCTTCCTCTTCCGGCGTATCGTCAAACTCGCACATCGGATCGGCTTCTGGAACAGACTGTTGCTTTTCTTCCTGCACCTCTGGCGCTACGTCTTCTTTAGCGTTGCCAAACACTGGATGTTTTAGACAATCCACCCAGACAGGCTTTTTTGCCGTCCCGGTGTTACGTTCGAGAAGAAATAATTCTGGAGTGAGATCGACAACTGACCATTCATAAGTTTTTCCAAATTTCTTTTTGGTTAGCAGTCCGGCGGCTTCCAGGCTGCCAATTGCACTTCTCACTGTACCAACGTCAGAAACACCGATTGCCGCAGCGATACTTTCGATGGTGTCGTAGTGCTTGCCCTTCGTAAAATATTTCTTATCTTTTGGCGGTTTGGTGAAGTGATAGAATCTCTTTCGCAAGATCATATATGCGAGTTTAGCGTTACCGATTAGCTTTACTGACTCGCCTGTTTTGAGATTTGTAATTCGGGTTGCTGATAATAATGCTTCTTCGATTGAGGCGTATTTGTATACTTTCCCGTCGATAAAGTTGTTCTTTGCCATTGTTGTATGCTCCTGTGTATGCTCAGTAAATTACGAATGCTCTTCATTTGGCTTTCTCCGCTTCTCATTCGTGGATTGTTGTTAATGCTGGAACGTGGTTATTACGCGCCAGCTTTCGAGTATTTGACCGCCAGAGTTTGGCATTCTTCAAGAAGAAGTGCGCTTACGCTCATTTTTCGGCGCTTCGCTTCTTTGTACAGAATCTGGAATGTGGCATCCGGGATCATTAACGATGTGGACGGCGGTAGTTTGGTTTTCTTCTCGATCATTCTGGTTTCCTCCTGGGTTAGCTGGCCACTGGTGTGAAGTTTGGCGTTGCTCGCCATTCGTCAAAGCGTCGGATCGCTTCCTCGAACATCTCCACTCTATCGGGCTGTTCACTCTTACGCGCCCGGACAAGTGAACTGTAGACAAGTGTTCGTGTTGTTCGGCCTGTAATCAAATCTGCGTAGATTTGGTCAACGTTGAAGTAACGCATGTTGTTTGCTCCTGTTTGGTTTTCTCCAGACGCAAAAAAGCCCCCGCACCAAAAACCTGGTGGAGGCTGCAATTCATGCGTATGGAATGTTGTTAGATGGGGATTAGATGATAATGATTATCACCATACTTTTAATAATACACTAAAAGCACACTTGTTGTCAAGTGTTATTTCAACAAGTTCGAAAAAGTCAAGTGCATTACGTGCTTTATACCAAAAAAACAATCCTATCAGTCAAGGTAAATTTGTGATATGATTCATTCCCAAGCAGATCACCTGTGATCACAAACAAAAAACTCCTGTAACGCTCTCTGCGACCTTCTGACGCTTTCAGGCTACCTTTGTATTCCCTACCCTGTTTAAATCGCTCTACGGGCTTCCTGTGAAGCCTGGCGGCATTTAGGCGCACCTCTGGCACTTACCGAAACCAATAGCACAACTACAGAGGGATAACGGTAGTTATCAGGATAGTAGGTGTTGGTATTGGATTGAGGCTGGATGAACCGTAGCACGGTGAAGCCTTAGCCGTGGGCTAACTTCGCATGGATGAAATGCGGAGCATGGAAGACAGGCAGAAGTTATGCCGAAAGACATTGCGCACACGGCGCATAGCTTCTGTGCCTCGTTTCACGAGGGCGAAGCCCTGGCACAATCACAGACAGATGCGCTGATCGCTGCGTCGTGAGCGGAACGGGGGTGTCCGGGAAGCCACCAAACGGCGTACCAGGACATTTCCCCTTGAGTGACGGCGATAGACGCCAGGCAAATGATCTTTGCGACAAGCGCAAAACACAGATCTTTTAGAAATCTCTTTCTTTTGAATCGATTTCTAAAATCTCTTTCTATTGGACGGGTTTTTCCCTGGTATCATTGCCGAATACTCGGGTTTTTCCCGTGTATCCGTTCTGAACAGTCGGGTTTTTCCCGTGTATGCTTCATCCCGCTAATTTCGATAGTCGGGTTTTTCCCGTATGTTCAAAAGTACTGTTTCGTTACTTTACCCAATGATAGATCGTCGCCCTGCTCACTACGAATCGCACATGCAACAATCCTAAGAACAGCCAGAGGAAAATATTAGGTTATCCCTATCAAAACCATACATTATTAACGTCAAAACCTATCTTAAATGACAGGTAAAGAATCGGTGTAGATGTAAGCCAAAGTAGATTGTTCACTTTCATTGTAAGAATGCCCCACTTAGCTAAACCGTTGTGTAGCGTGGGATACGCCGCTGTTTGTCATGAAAAACCACTTTGCACCCGTGCCGGATTCGTTGAACGAGTTTCTCATTTTATTGTTATAAAGTAACAATTCGCTTTTTTTCCATGCTGAAACCCGTCATTTGGTTAGCATTCTAATCGTTTCTTAATGCAATCAATTCAGATGAGAATCATTATCATCTATCGTGCAATTTCGCCCCGCTTCGATACACTTTAGTAAAGTGTATTTTGTAACTATTTGATTTTATTCAATCAGTACACTTTTCCATCACTTCGCCGTGCAAACAGGGGTAACTCCCCGTCATCGAAAATAAATTTCTTGACATAACCACCGTTTCATGAATCATTTATGAAATTACATTTATTGTTATTTTTCAATCAGTTACAGATATTCGGTGCTGACGGACAGCAGAATTGGGGCGGCCTTGATCACGCCGTTAAGCAACTCAAGCAACCGCGCATACCTTTTGATCATTTCGTGCTCTTCATAAACAAACGTATCGTGCAACATCTTGAAAATGATCAATTTATGATCAATGATGTTTTCAACGAAACGAACATGAGGAGGGTAAAGATGAAAGGCATTAGCCAGGCGCTAAAGAGTGCAGATGAAGTTAAGGCAGTGGCGGCAGAGCTACAGCGCAACACCACCACCAACCTGTTTTATTGCTTGTGGGTGTTTATGTATGAATCGGGCTTGCGTATCTCTGACGTCCTCAAACTTAAGTTTGAAGATGTAGAGGGGCAATCTCACCTCAAGGTGAAGCAGGAGAAAACGGGAAACGTAGTAAGGCCAAAGGTGACAGCCGCGATGCTGTCTGTGGTGGCGCAACGCAAGGCAGAGCAAGCGAAGATGCCTGTAGCTACAGATTACATTTTCAGTGCAGCCACATTACGTAGCAGAGGCAACGCCGTAACTCGTAACACGGTATTCACTGAATTTGGGAAGATGGGACGTAGAGCAGGATTCTCTAACGTGGGCTGCCATACACCACGTAAAAGCCGTGGCCGAATTTTATTCGAAAATGGGGTGGCTATAGAGACAATCGCCCATTTCCTGGGTCAGACAGATCCGCGCTCAACCATGTATTACATCGGGTATGGTCAGGATGTGCAGGACGATTTAACAGAGGAGTTTTCGTTAGAATGGTGATCAACATGGAACGCTTACTTGTGCTCTCACTGCTGACGCTGGCACTATTGCCAGCCCTGGCAACTGCTGGACAAATTACGATGACCAATCCACAGGAGGAACAGACAGAGAACGGAAAAACGCTATGCCCGTATGCAAAGACATTCAACACTGAGGATTCAGAAGAGTGAAAAAGGAAGAAGAGCCGATCACCAGCTTTCTATGGTGTGGGGCTACGGTGTGCGTTTATACGCAGGTAGTGAAGTTTGCAGGGACGACGATACAGCGTCACCTGTTACCAACCAATCTTAGAAAAGCTGTAAATGAAGAAGTGGCGAAGGCTGGCAACTTGCCGGAAGACAGCCCCCGCCGTATTCAACAATCCCAACGGAGAGTCAGAGATGCCGAATCAGCACATTATGGCGTTAGCGCTCGCGCTGTGCAACGTAAGCAACGGTAAAACCGTCCGAATTCCTGCCATGACAGGAAGCCAGCTTCATTTGCTTATGATGTGGCTACGGGCTTTACAGGAATGATACGAGGGGGCTGATGCCCCCTTTGTATTTATGGTATTAGGTGCGTTCGTTGCGTAAGGGCTTAAAGATTAGAAGTATCGCTTGCCACCCTACTGTTTGGAATGTAACGAACAACTGTTTGGGCCATGATCCCAGAAATGACCATCTTACTTAACTCAACCGTAGTGTCAGGAAGTTTCCAGGTTGCTTTATCTGAATCTGAAAACTCAGGTTTCCCATACTTCTGAGTTAACAATTGACTCAATGTGCCAAATTGACTCGCAGCGATACCTTCATTTTTTTTCTCATTACTGGCTACATTCGTTTGTACAAGACGATCTGCGCTATTAAAAAGGAATGTGACAGTATAAAGACCGCTACCGATCGATACATTATCAATCCGCACTTTCCCAAAATTATCCTTATACTTCTCTGGTGAGATCAAATGTGCGCCATTGCCCTGAGCCGCAACAACTTCTGACGGATTCATGTCCCATTTAGTATTTCCATAACCAATACCCTTAGCGAATGAGAGCAGAGGTAAAGTTAGAATCACGAAAGCCATTAGTAATTTTTTCATTCCATCCCCACGAATTGAGTTTATTAATTGTGAACCAGTTTACAATTATCCCATTGCTCAGTGCTTCTTGCGATGCGGTCACTAATTGCAAAGTTCATCAGCGACGAATCATAGGCATACACTTTGCTTTTATCATCTGCCATCATCAACTTACCGTTAGTTTTCAGCTTTGGTGAGAGCAGGTATGTACCGTTTAAACGGTTAGCTTTGAAGCTATCGACATACAACGTTACCTCTGCACTACCCAGCACACGTAAAGCACCTATTCTACCATTCTGTACTGCTGCAATAGCGTACTGACAGAGATAGGTTTTCGCAGTTGAAGCTGTGTTTTTTCCCTCAACCTTCGCTGATGGGGAATGTGAAGAGGAGTAAGGGGTTGAACTATGAAAAGAAGATGATGGGTAAGAGTAAGAATAATTTTTATACGCAGAAGAGGTGCTTGATCCAATCCTGCACGTTTTTCCAACCGCAATGCACGAATTACCGCATGGTATACCTTTCTTGCAGTTCTTCGCGTATGTAGAGAACGACAACCCAGCTAATAGAAATGTACCAATGGTTATCTTAACCAACGAAGACCAGCCCATAAACCACCCTTCTTTTAAGATTTTCCCTACATAGTACCATACTTAAATTAAGGGAATAGCAGCCAATAAGCCCGTTGGTGGTAAGACAACGCGCGGAGCCGTTAGGCGACAACATCAGGGTATGTCAGACAGTGAAGTTTATCAGGATGACCATGTACCCGAAGGAGCGAGGCCGAACCGCTGGCAGAGCCTGCATTTCGTGTGCAGGTACGAACACCACCATAAACCTGTTTATTCCCTGCAACGTCATCTCGACGTGTGGCATGTGGGAGCATCGGCAAAAAATGCGCTTCACTGTAAGGTTATGAGAAGTGCGATCCGTCGCTGCCTGGTGTAGGCTTTGCGTTCATTGTTGGACTATCGCGGTAAGAACTTGAAACCACCGCCGACGATTAGCTACACTCTCATTTCACCGAGTAACCATTCGTGACAAGTCTCAAAGTAGTGAACTATGGTAGAACGCCTAAGCATGTTAGTAAGCACTACTGCGTAACATGCTGAAAGAACCGGAGTTTTTCGAACGGTTCCACCTGGGGAGATTCTGGAGCGGGCGAAGGGAATCGAACCCTCGTATAGAGCTTGGGAAGCTCTCGTTCTACCATTGAACTACGCCCGCTTTGAGGTGCGTAAGGCATTATAGACCTTACGCCTCTTCATACAAGCCTTTACCCCACTAAGTGGCGATTAAATAATCACTTAGCACTTCGGCTTACTGCCCTGCGCGGGAAGATAACGCTGCGGATCGATGGCCGTGGCCTTATAGCGGATCTGGAAGTGCAGCTTCACCGTATCCGTCCCGGTACTGCCCATGGTCGCAATCTTCTGCCCCGCCTTCACGTTCTGACCGTTATTGACCAGCATCGTGTCGTTATGCGCATACGCCGTAATGTAGTCCTCACCATGCTTAATCATGATCAGGTTACCGTATCCACGAAGCTGGTTACCGACATAGACCACCTTCCCGGCCCCTGAAGCGTAAACCGGCGTGCCGCGTGCGGCAGCGATATCAATACCTTTATTGCCACCTTCCGAGAGCGAGTACGGCGCAACCACTTTTCCGCTTGCAGGCCAGATCCAGCAGCGCTGACCGACCGGCGGCCAGGATGATTTAGGCACCTGATAGGATGGCGTGACTTTGGCTGTTTTACGCGTTGAGGACTTTTTCCCTGAGGAGGAACCGCCGTTAACCTTGAGCTTCTGCCCTACCTCAATAGTATACGGTGGAGAGATATTATTCAGGCGCGCCAGCTCCTTCACGCTGGTTCCCGTGGCGCGTGAGATGCGGTAGAGCGTGTCCCCGCGCTTAACGGTATAGACTGCACCGGAATAACTGCCCATATCCGAAGATTTACTCCCCGAGCATCCTGTGACAAGTAGCGTCAGCGTCAGGCAGAAAACGGCAATGATCGGGTTTCTCGTCAGGCTTCCTGCAAACAAAACAGCTCCTCGGTCAGCGTGAATGGCGCACTATGATAGCAGCCCAAACTGATGCGGGTCATGCCCTTTTCCGCTCTGTGGGCCAAACCGTTCGCATAAGAATGCAGTATAATAATTCCGCTGATGGTGCTGAACCATTAAGCATTTTGGCACTGGAGCATCAATGAGTATTCAAGAACACGTTATTTTGGTAAATGACCAGGGAAAGGTGATTGGCACTCAGGAGAAGTACGCCGCGCACACGTCACACACCCCGCTACACCTGGCCTTCTCTTCATGGCTGTTTAACGCTAACGGAGAATGTCTGATCACCCGTCGCGCCTTAAGTAAAAAAGCCTGGCCCGGCGTATGGACCAACTCTGTTTGCGGTCATCCACAGGCCGACGAAGCGACAGAGCAGGCGATTATCCGCCGCTGCCGCTTTGAAGTCGGCGCCGAAATCACAGACATCACCCCCATTACCCCGGAGTTCCGCTACCGTGAAGCCGACCCGTCAGGGATCGTTGAAAACGAAATCTGCCCGGTCTATGCCGCCCGCGTCACGAATACCCTCGCAATCAATGACGAAGAAGTGATGGAGTATCAGTGGGTCGAGCTGGACGCGCTATTCCGCGCGCTGGACGCCACACCGTGGGCATTTAGCCCGTGGATGGTGCAGGAAGCGAACACCGCGCGTGAAAAACTCAGCGCCTTCGCGGCGCAATAAAAAAGCCCCGGCGATAAACGCACGGGGCTTTTTTTACGTCTTAACGGCTTATTTCACCGGACGCATCGCCGGGAACAGGATCACGTCGCGGATGGTGTGGCTGTTGGTGAACAGCATCACCATACGGTCGATACCAATACCCAGGCCAGCCGTCGGCGGCAGGCCGTGCTCCAGCGCGGTCACGTAGTCTTCGTCGAAGAACATCGCTTCGTCGTCGCCTGCCGCTTTCGCGTTAACCTGGTCCTGGAAGCGCTGCGCCTGATCTTCTGCATCGTTCAGCTCGCTAAAGCCGTTACCGATTTCGCGGCCCCCGATGAAGAATTCGAAGCGGTCAGTGATTTCCGGGTTCTCGTCATTACGACGCGCCAGGGGAGACACCTCCGCCGGGTATTCGGTGATGAAGGTCGGCTGAATCAGGTGCGCTTCGGCCACTTCTTCGAAGATCTCGGTCACAATACGACCCAGGCCCCAGCTCTTCTCAACCTTGATACCGATGCTTTCAGCGATCGCTTTCGCAGAGTCAAAGTTATCCAGATCCGCCATGTTGGTTTCCGGACGGTATTTCTTGATCGCTTCGCGCATGGTCAGTTTTTCGAACGGCTTGCCGAAGTCGAACACCTCTTCACCGTAAGGCACCTGGGTGGTGCCCAGAATGTCCTGCGCCAGGGTGCGGAACAGGGATTCGGTCAGCTCGATCAGATCTTTGTAATCCGCATACGCCATATAGAGTTCCATCATGGTGAACTCTGGGTTATGACGTACGGAGATACCTTCGTTACGGAAGTTACGGTTGATCTCAAACACGCGATCGAAACCGCCAACCACCAGACGCTTAAGGTACAGTTCCGGCGCGATACGCAGGTACATGTCCAGGTCCAGGGCGTTGTGATGGGTGATGAACGGACGGGCAGAGGCACCGCCTGGGATCACCTGCATCATCGGGGTTTCTACTTCCATAAAGTCGCGGTTAACCATGAACTGGCGAATACCGGCCATGATCTGAGAGCGAATTTTGAAGGTCTTACGGGATTCATCGTTAGAGATGAGATCCAGGTAACGCTGACGATAGCGCGCTTCCTGATCCTGCAAACCGTGGAACTTGTCCGGCAGCGGGCGCAGGGCTTTGGTCAGCAGACGCAGTTCGGTGCAGTGGATAGACAGTTCACCGGTCTTGGTTTTGAACAGTTTACCTTTCGCGCCCAGGATATCGCCCAGGTCCCACTTTTTGAACTGCTCGTTGTAGATGCCTTCCGGCAGGTCGTCACGGGAGACGTACAGCTGAATGCGGCCGCCAACGTCCTGTAAGGTCACGAAGGACGCTTTACCCATGATACGACGGGTCATCATGCGGCCCGCCACGGACACTTCAACGTTCAGCGCTTCCAGCTCTTCGTTCTCTTTACCGTCGAAGTCAGCGTGCAGTTGGTCTGAGGTATGGTCACGACGAAAATCGTTCGGGAACGGCACGCCCTGCTCGCGCAGCGCTGCCAGCTTCTCGCGGCGGGTTTTCAGTTCGTTGTTAAGATCGACTACCGCGTCAGCGCCCTGTGCTTGTTGTTCAGACATGTTGGTTCCTCATAACCCTGCTTTCAAACTTGCTTCGATAAATTGGTCCAGGCTGCCGTCCAGCACCGCCTGCGTGTTGCGGGTTTCAACCCCGGTACGCAGGTCTTTGATGCGGGAGTCATCAAGGACGTAAGAACGGATCTGGCTGCCCCAGCCGATATCGGACTTGTTGTCTTCCATCGCCTGCTTCTCAGCATTTTTCTTCTGCATCTCCAGCTCATAAAGCTTCGCTTTCATCTGCTTCATGGCCTGGTCTTTGTTCTTATGCTGGGAACGGTCGTTCTGGCACTGTGTTACCAGCCCGGTTGGAATGTGGGTAATACGCACCGCAGATTCCGTACGGTTAACGTGCTGACCACCCGCGCCGGATGCGCGGTAAACGTCGATACGCAGGTCCGCCGGGTTGATGTCGATATCAATATCTTCATCCACTTCCGGGTAGACAAACGCGGAGCTGAAGGAGGTGTGACGGCGGCCGCCGGAATCGAACGGGCTCTTACGCACCAGGCGGTGAACGCCGGTCTCGGTACGCAGCCAGCCGTAGGCGTAATCGCCAATAATCTTGATGGTGACGGATTTGATACCCGCCACTTCACCTTCGGACTCTTCGATAATCTCGGTTTTGAAACCGCGCGCTTCCGCCCAGCGCAGGTACATGCGCATCAGCATGCTCGCCCAGTCCTGCGCTTCGGTACCGCCAGAACCTGCCTGAATATCGAGATAGCAGTCAGCGCTATCGTATTCGCCGGAGAACATGCGACGGAATTCCAGCTGCGCCAGCTTCTCTTCCAGCACGTCGAGCTCTGCCACGGCTTCGTTAAAGGTTTCTTCGTCGTCGGCTTCGACAGCCAGCTCCAGCAGCCCAGAAACATCTTCCAGACCCTGCGCCATTTGATCCAGCGTATCTACGATGGCTTCGAGGGAGGAACGCTCTTTACCCAGCGCCTGAGCGCGCTCAGGTTCGTTCCAGACGTCCGGCTGTTCCAGCTCGGCGTTTACTTCTTCGAGACGCTCTTTCTTGGCATCGTAGTCAAAGATACCCCCTAAGAACGTCAGAGCGCTCCGTGAGGTCCTGAATGCGGTTTTTTACCGGATTAATTTCAAACATGGTCTGTTTTCTTTTATGAGCTTGTCAAAATGCGGTGATAAGAGCGGGATTGTACCGAATCCACGCCCTTTTTTATAGAGATTACTGACGCTAAATTGGCCAGATATTGTCGATGATGATCTGAAGGGAGCGGTTACCGCGGAACTCGTTAATATCCAGCTTATAGGCCAGTTCAACCTCGCGCACGCCGTTGTCCGGCCAGATGGAGGTGTCAACGTTAAAGGCGATGCCGTCGAGCAGCGGTCCGCCGCCGACCGGTTCCACCATCACTTTGAGATGGCGTTCGCCCACGATGCGCTGTTGTAGCAAACGAAAACGTCCGTCGAAAAGCGGCTCCGGGAACATCTGCCCCCATGGGCCGGCATCGCGCAGCATCTGCGCCACCTCCATGGTCATTTCAGCCGGAGAAAGCTCACCGTCAGAAACCACTTCACCCTGCAACAGAGCCGGATCGATCCACTCGGTGACCAGTTCGCCAAACAGACGCTGAAACTCGTCGAACTTCGCCTCTTCCAGCGACAGGCCTGCCGCCATCGCATGACCGCCGAACTTTATCATCAACCCCGGATGCAGCGTATCCAGGCGCTCCAGCGCGTCGCGCATATGCAGTCCCTGAATGGAACGACCGGAGCCTTTCAGCGTGCCGTCCCCGGCGGGGGCGAACGCGATCACCGGGCGGTGGAAACGCTCTTTAATGCGCGACGCCAGAATGCCCACCACGCCCTGGTGCCATTCAGGGTGATACATCGCCAGCCCGCCCGGCAGGGTATCGCCGCTGCGCTCCAGCTTTTCACACAGGGTCAGCGCTTCGGCCTGCATGCCCTGCTCAATCTCTTTACGGGTCTGGTTGAGTGCGTCCAGCTCACTGGCCAGCACGCGCGCTTCGCCGATGTTGTCGCACAGCAGCAGCGCGACGCCAACCGACATATCATCCAGCCGCCCCGCCGCGTTCAGGCGCGGGCCGAGGGCAAAGCCTAAATCGCTTGCCGCAAGCTTCAGCGGATCGCGGTTGGCAATTTCCAGCAGCGCCTTAATCCCCGGACGGCATTTACCTGCCCGAATGCGGCTTAAGCCCTGCCAGGTGAGAATACGGTTATTGGTATCGAGCGGCACCACGTCCGCCACGGTTCCCAGCGCCACCAGATCGAGATACTCCGCGAGGTTCGGCACGGCAATCCCGCGCGATTCGAACCAGCCCTTATCTCGCAGCAACGTGCGTAACGCCAGCATCAGATAAAACGCTACCCCTACTCCGGCCAGCGATTTCGACGGGAAATCGCAGTCGCGCAGGTTCGGGTTAATGATGGCTTCGGCGGCAGGCAGGGTTTCGCCTGGCAGGTGGTGATCGGTGACCAGTACCGGGATCCCCAGCGCATGGGCATGATCGACCCCCGCATGAGAGGAGATCCCGTTATCCACGGTCATGATCATCTGTGCGCCACGGGCATGGGCCTGATCGACCACTTCCGGGCTGAGGCCGTAGCCGTCTTCAAACCGGTTCGGCACCAGATAAGTCACGTTATCGCAGCCCAGCGCACGCAGGCTGAGCACGCTCAGCGCGGTACTGGTTGCGCCGTCGGCATCGAAATCGCCCACCACGACAATCCGCGTGCCTTCCCGGAACGCGTCGAAGAGCATTTCAGTCGCTTTTTCGATGCCACTCAGCGCTTGCCAGGGCAGCATGCCTTTGACGCTGCGCTCAAGATCGCTTGCCGTACGCACACCACGGCTGGCGTACAGCCGCTTTAGCAGCAGCGGAAGCGTGTCTGGTAAATCCGCGGTTTCACCCGCATCGCGGCGGCGCAGTTTTATCGGGGCTTTCACGCGAATTATTTACCACCCATCTGTTTCTGGTGCTCGTCGAGGAACGCTTTCATCTCTTTTGGACCCTGGTAGCCCGGTACCACGTAGCCGTTACTCAGCACAATGGCTGGCGTACCGCTCACGCCAAACTGTACGCCCAGCGCGTAGTGGTTAGCGATGTCGATATCGCAGGACGCGGGCTTCACGCCTTTGCCGTTCATCGCGTCATCAAAGGCCTTGTTGCGGTCTTTCGCACACCAGATCGCTTTCATATCCTGCTCAGGCTGGCTCTGCACGCCGGCGCGTGGGAAAGCCAGGTAACGCACGGTAATGCCCAGTGCGTTGTAGTCTTTCATCTCTTCATGCAGCTTGTGGCAATAGCCGCAGGTGATGTCGGTGAAGACGGTAATAACGTGCTTTTCCTGCGCCGCCTTGTAGACAATCATCTCTTTTTCGAGCGCGTTCAGGTTTTTCATCAGCAGCTGGTTGGTGACGTTCACCGGCTGCGCACCGCTCACGTCGTACATAGGCCCCTGAATGATGTGCTTGCCGTCTTCGGTCACGTACAGCACGCCGCTGTTGGTCAACACCGTTTTCATGCCAGCCACCGGCGCTGGCTGGATCTCGCTGCTGGCGACGCCGAGTTTCGTCAGAGACTGTTTAATGGCGGCATCATCCGCATGGGCAAAACCGGAAACCGAAGCTGCCAGCAGGGTGAACAGCGCTAAAGACTTTTTCATATTTGTTCCTGTAACAATTCGTCGGCACTCACGCGCGAGGGTGGTGCTGTTGGTGTAGCTGCCGCAGGCGTTCCGTCGCGACATGGGTGTATATTTGCGTCGTTGAAAGATCGCTGTGTCCAAGCAACATCTGCACCACGCGTAAATCAGCGCCGTGGTTTAACAGATGCGTCGCGAAGGCGTGACGCAAAACGTGCGGCGACAGCTTCTCACTGTCAATACCCGCCAGTGTGGCGTAATGTTTAATGCGATGCCAGAACGTTTGTCGCGTCATCTGCTGCGCGCGCTGGCTCGGGAACAATACATCTATGGAGACGCCATTCAGCAGCCACGGACGCCCGTGTTCCAGATACGTCTCCAGCCAGTAGACCGCCTCTTCACCCAGCGGCACCAGCCGTTCTTTGTTCCCTTTACCGATAACGCGCACCACGCCCTGACGCAGGCTGATATCGCTCATCGTCAGGCCCACCAGCTCGGAAACGCGCAAGCCCGTGGCATACAATAGTTCAAGCATGGCTTTATCGCGTAACTCCAGCGGAAGGTCAACTGCGGGCGACTGTAATAATCTCTCAACTTGTGCTTCGCTGAGATCTTTTGGCAGCCGCTGAGGCAGTTTAGGCGATGCCAGCAGTGCGCTGGGGTCATCCGCGCGGATCTTCTCGCGGTACAGGTGCTGGAACAGGCGGCGCATGGCGCTCAGCAGACGTGCGGAGCTGGTGGCTTTGTACCCCCCTTCCATCCGCTCAGCCAGTAACCCTTGCAGGTCATCGCTTTGCGCGCTTTCAAGCGTCAGCCCCCGATGCGCCAGCCACTCGACCAGCAGCGTGAGATCCCGACGATAGGCGCTGAGCGTATTTTCAGCGAGGTTTTTCTCCAGCCACAGCGCGTCGAGAAACTGTTCGATGAGTGCGAGATCCTTTTCCACATCAGCCCCTTTGGTTCTGCAATCTGGCCATTATGCCTGAATGCCATCGGTTTCTGGTACACTACGCGCAAAGTCATAGCAAGAATTGAGATAGTTACGCGATGAATATTGGTCTGTTCTATGGTTCCAGCACCTGCTACACCGAAATGGCGGCGGAGAAAATTCGTGACATCATTGGCCCGGAACTGGTGACGTTGCATAACCTGAAAGATGACGCGGTTGCCTTGATGGAGCAGTACGATGTGCTGATTCTGGGTATCCCTACCTGGGACTTTGGTGAGATTCAGGAAGACTGGGAAGCCATCTGGGATCAGCTCGATTCAGTCAATTTTGAAGGCAAAATCATTGCGATGTACGGCATGGGCGACCAGTTGGGCTACGGGGAGTGGTTCCTTGACGCACTCGGCATGCTGCACGACAAACTGGCGCCAAAGGGCGCGACCTTTATCGGCTACTGGCCTACGGAAGGCTATGAGTTCACCAGTCAAAAACCGATTATTGCCGACGGCCAGCTGTTTGTCGGGCTCGCGCTGGATGAAACCAACCAGTACGATCTTAGCGACGAGCGCCTCCAGAGCTGGTGCGAGCAGATTCTGGGTGAGATGGCCGAGCAGTTCAGCTGATTTACTCCTGCGTCGGCTGTTGCACGATCAACCGGCGCAGATCTCGCCACTCCGCGGGATCCATACTGTCTGCGGCCAGCCACAGGTGCTGGCGACGGTTATCCTCGACCCGACGCAGCCGTAGCATCATCCCGGTGTTAAGCATCCACGGCGCGCCCATCATCTCCCACTCTTTTCCCTGCCAGCGCAGGCGAGAATCCATCAGCAGCTTAATTTCACCCTGACGGGCGTTGATTCGACGCTGGCTGCGCACGCTGTCAAACACCACAAACGACAGCAATAGCAACCACAGAGGGGTATAGCTAAGCGGCCACGGCACCAATAACACCAGTGCCGCCACCAGACCGTGGAGCAGTAAGGACATCCACTGTGAGCGCCAGGAGACGCGAAGATCAGATTGCCACAGGACCACGTTCCTGATTCCGTGTTTGAATTAATTGCACCATCCGTTGCAACTCGGTGTCGGCGGGCTTGCCGTGATTCATCAGCCAGTTGAATAAATCCGGATCGTCAGACTCAAGCAGACGGACAAACAGGCGCTTATCGTCATCGCTTAAGCTGTCGTACTCATACTCGAAGAAAGGCATGATGGAGATATCAAGTTCACGCATGCCGCGACGGCACGCCCAGTGAATACGGGCCTTGTTGTTAATATCCATGTTCTGTTTCCTGCATTACGTTTGGCACAGTCGGTATCCCGTTCGGTATTCATTATTGCTCTCCGGGAACACCTGCTAGTGTAACGTGTTTTTGACCGTTTCTTTACTGGAATATTGCGAACCTCGAGCAGGCTCCCTGAATAATCCTTATAAAGACAGCGGATTACACTATTTTGCGTAGCGCCACGCATAACCGCGTAATGGCACGAATGGCCTGCTGAAAGCGCTTGCATTGAATACAGTCTCTTTTACCATTAGGTATTGTCAAAGCGTTAAGCAATTCAGGACATCACTATGGCATTTACACCATTTTCTCCTCGCCAGCCCGCCGCCTCTGGGCGTCTGCCGCTGACGCTGATTACTCTTGATGACTGGGCACTGGCGACACTGACCGGTGCGGACAGTGAAAAATACCTGCAAGGCCAGGTCACGGCGGACGTGGCGCAGTTGACTGAGCACCAGCATCTGCTGGCCGCGCATTGCGATCCAAAAGGCAAAATGTGGAGCAACCTGCGTCTGTTCCGCCGTCAGGACGGATTCGCCTTTATTGAGCGCCGCAGCCTGCGTGACGCCCAGCTTAAAGAGCTGAAAAAATACGCGGTCTTTTCTAAAGTCACCATCGCCCCGGACGATGAACACGTTCTGCTGGGGGTCGCGGGTTTCCAGGCGCGCGCAGCGCTGAAAAACCTGTTTGCCGAGCTGCCGGATGCGGAAAAACAGCTGGTCAGCGAGGGAGCGACCTCCATTCTGTGGTTCGAACACCCGGCGGAGCGCTTCCTGCTGGTAACCGACGAAGCCACGGCGGAACGCGTCACTGACGCCCTGCGCGGTGAAGCACAGCTCAACAACAGCCAGCAGTGGCTGGCGCTGAACATCGAAGCGGGCCTGCCGGTGATTGACGCGGCAAACAGCGCGCAGTTTATCCCGCAGGCGACAAACATCCAGGCGCTGGGCGGTATCAGCTTTAAGAAGGGCTGCTACACCGGTCAGGAAATGGTGGCGCGTGCGAAATTCCGCGGCGCGAACAAACGCTCCCTGTGGACGCTGGCTGGTCACGCCAGCCGTGTGCCGGAAGCGGGTGAAGATCTTGAGATGAAGATGGGTGAAAACTGGCGCCGTACCGGCACCGTGTTAGCCGCCGTCCAGCTCGATGATGGCCGCCTGCTGGTGCAGGTTGTCATGAATAATGATATGGAGCCCGACAGCGTGTTCCGCGTGCGGGATGATGCAAACACGCTCAGCATTGAGCCGCTGCCGTATTCACTGGAAGATTGATGCTGTATCGCCCGGTGGCGCTGCGCTTACCGGGCCTACGGTGTTGATATTCTCCCTCTCCCTGTGGGAGAGGGTCGGGGTGAGGGCATCAGACCGCACCTTACAAAAAAACTACACCTGCCCAACATACAGATAAATTGCCAGGAAGTGGCACACGCTGCCGCCCAGCACAAAGCCGTGCCAGATGGCATGGTTATAAGGGATACGCTTGCAGACGTAGAAAATCACGCCCAGCGAGTAGACCACCCCGCCCACCGCCAGAAGCGTCACGCCCCCCACCGCCAGCTTAATGGCTAACTGATACACCACAATCAGCGACAGCCAGCCCATTGTCAGATAGGTAACCAGCGACAACACTTTAAACCGGTGCGCAATGGTCAGCTTAAACAGGATCCCCAGCAGCGCCAGGCTCCAGATCACAATCATCAGGCCACGCGACAGCGGTGAGTTGAGCCCCACCAGCAAAAACGGCGTGTAGGTACCTGCAATAAGAAGATAGATAGCGCAGTGGTCAAATTTCTTAAGCCATATCTTCGCCCGTTGATGCGGAATCGCGTGATACAGCGTTGAGGCAAGGAAAAGCAGGATCATGCTCCCGCCATACAGGCTGTAGCTGGTAATGGCCATCGCGCTGGCGTTGGTATCCACTGCCTGTACCAGCAATAACACTAAGCCGACAATCCCAAAAACCAGGCCAATGCCGTGGCTTATACTATTGGCTACTTCCTCAGCCAGCGAATATCCCTGTGCGATTAATGGTCTGCTCACCATACTTAACTCCGGGAAAACAAAAGATGATTATTCATCGCCAGTCTATGCTAACTGAGAATGATTCCAGTGAACACCTGTTAGCTAAAATAAATCCACATTCAAGATTTATCCTTATAAATCAGCATAATGTAAAAACGATCCACCGCACAGGTGTAACTGATTTCATTAACACCTGAGTAATCAAGGAGATAAATCCGTCTCCCGCCCTTCGTCATCATGGTATGCTTCAGGAATAGTGTCCGACAGCGAGTTTAGCCATTGTGAGTATGTTCAGCCATTCCGCCATTGCCAGCCTCAACAATCTGGAAATGATGGTCTACAACTATGTCATTAAGAACCGCGATAAAGTGATGTACATGACCATCCGCGAGCTGGCGGATGCGGCTGGGGTCTCCACTACCACTATCCTGCGCTTCTGCCGCAAGCTCAACTGCGAAGGCTACTCGGAATTTCGGGTGCGCTTCAAACTCTATCTGGAGCAGAACGAGCCGCAGCAGGCGAATTTTGGTGCCAGTGAAATTATCAGCTTCTTTAAAAGCGTAAATAACGAAGAGTTTGATGCGCTATTAGATAACGCGGTCGATATTATTTTATCATCTGAACGAATTATTTTTGTCGGTGCGGGCACCTCCGGATCGCTGGCAAAATATGGCGCACGTTTCTTTTCAAATATCGGGAAATTCAGCAACCATATCGACGATCCTTATTTTCCGGTCACTAACGACATGGCTAAAAATGCGCTGGCTATTGTACTCTCCGTCTCCGGCGAAACCGAGGAGATCCTGCGCTTCGCCAGCCAGTTCAGCCTGCACCACTGCAAGGTGCTCTCAGTCACCAGCCACGAACATTCACGTCTCGCAAAGCTGGCGGACTTTAACCTCTCCTGGCACGTACCGCAAACGCGCATTGGCGGCGTTTACGATATCACCACGCAAATTCCCGTCATCTATATTCTGGAATCATTAGGCCGGAAACTGGCGAAGAAATTAACAGAATAAAACATCCTGTTTTTTTGATGTGACAAATTACAATTTCCGCAAAATGTTATATCGTGACATTTAATTCCGCTTTGCTAGACTCGAAATCAATAAGTCCTGAATTGAGAATAGCAAAGATGAAAAAACTCACCTTACCGAAAGATTTTTTATGGGGCGGCGCGGTAGCGGCGCACCAGGTTGAAGGCGGCTGGAACAAAGGCGGCAAAGGGCCAAGCATCTGCGACGTGCTCACCGGCGGCGCACACGGCGTTCCGCGAGAAATCACGCAGGAAGTGATTGAAGGCAAATATTACCCCAACCACGAAGCCGTCGACTTCTACGGCCATTACAAAGAAGACATTAAGCTGTTTGCCGAGATGGGCTTCAAATGTTTCCGTACCTCCATCGCCTGGACGCGCATCTTCCCGAAAGGCGACGAAACTCAGCCAAACGAAGAGGGGCTGAAGTTTTACGACGACATGTTCGATGAACTGCTGAAGTACAACATCGAGCCGGTGATCACCCTCTCCCACTTTGAAATGCCGCTGCACCTCGTTCAGGAATATGGCGGATGGACCAACCGTAAAGTGGTCGATTTCTTTGTGCGCTTCTCGGAAGTGGTATTTGAGCGCTACAAAAATAAGGTCAAATACTGGATGACCTTCAACGAAATCAACAACCAGCGCAACTGGCGTGCGCCGCTGTTCGGCTACTGCTGCTCTGGCGTGGTCTATACCGAGCACGACAACCCGGAAGAGACCATGTACCAGGTGCTGCACCACCAGTTCGTGGCCAGCGCGCTGGCGGTGAAAGCCGCACGCCGCATTAACCCGGAAATGAAAGTCGGCTGCATGCTGGCGATGGTGGCGCTCTATCCGTACTCCTGCAAGCCAGAAGATGTCATGTTCGCTCAGGAATCCATGCGCGAGCGCTACGTCTTTACCGACGTACAGCTGCGCGGCTACTACCCGTCTTACGTGCTGAACGAGTGGGAGCGCCGTGGCTTCTCCATCAAAATGGAAGCGGGCGACGAGCAGATCCTGCGTGAAGGCACCTGCGATTACTTAGGTTTCAGCTACTACATGACCAACGCGGTCAAAGCGGAAGGCGGTACCGGTGACGCCATTTCCGGCTTCGAGGGCAGCGTGCCGAACCCACACGTCAAGGCGTCCGACTGGGGCTGGCAGATTGATCCGGTAGGCCTGCGCTATTCGCTGTGTGAACTGTACGAACGTTATCAGAAGCCGCTGTTTATCGTGGAAAATGGTTTCGGCGCCTACGACACCGTGGAAGAGGACGGCAGCATCAACGATGACTATCGCATCGACTACCTGCGCGCCCACGTGGAAGAGATGATGAAGGCGGTGACCTGGGATGGCGTGGATCTGATGGGCTACACGCCGTGGGGCTGCATCGACTGCGTCTCCTTCACCACCGGCCAGTACAGTAAGCGCTACGGCTTTATCTACGTCAACAAGCACGACGACGGTACCGGTGACATGTCCCGCTCCCGTAAGAAGAGCTTTGAGTGGTATAAAACCGTCATTGCCAGCAACGGCGAAACGCTGTAATGGCTCGCCCTCTCTGCAAGCGGAGAGGGCAAACCGCTTATCTTCCAGACACTTCTTTACAGCTTTTGCGTTGCCAAAATATGTTCGCCCGATAATATAGGCGTCCTGAATATTTGAGGCGAACATGATCAAGCGACAACGCAACGCTATCCTGCTTGTAGCCCTGGCCTGCCTGGTGGTGCTGATATGCACCGCCCAGCGGATGGCCGGGATGCACGCGCTTGTCATGAACGTCACCGCCACGAGCCAGTCTGTCCAGCAGGGGCAGGAGAGTGCCGACGCACCGGTAACCCCGTGTGAGCTTAGCGCCAAGTCGCTGATGTCGGTCCCGCCTGTTTTGTTTGAAGGCGCCCTGATTGCCGTCACCCTGCTGCTGGCGTTGCTGGCAGCCAGCCCGCCGCGCCGCGAACGGCAGTGGCCTCCCCGCGTTATCTCCCCGCCCCGGTTAAGGGTGCATCTGCGATTATGCGTCTTCCGTGAATGAGTCTTCGCCTGTTACTTCAGGTTAATTCATCATTTACGGAGAAAATTTATGTTTACTGTATTCAGGCGACTGCTGGTCTGCCTGCTTTGGCTATGGCTGCCCCTCAGCCAGGCTGCCGACAGCGGCTGGCTGCGCGCCGCCGATAATCAGCACGCCAGCGTCAGGCTGCGTGCCCAACCCGAAAGCACTGGCGAAACCCGCCTGCTGCTGGACGTCGCCCTGCAAAAAGGCTGGAAAACCTACTGGCGCTCGCCGGGCGAAGGCGGCGTCGCACCCACGATTAAATGGCATCAGCCCGTCGAGGTGAACTGGCGCTGGCCTGTGCCGCAGCGTTTCGACGTCGCGGGCATCACCACGCAGGGCTATCACGGCGATGTCAGCTTTCCCATCACCCTGCGGGGCGACGTCCCGAAGATCCTGAGCGGCGTGCTGACGCTCTCCACCTGTAGCAACGTTTGTATTCTTACCGACTACCCGTTTTCGCTGAACATGACCGCATCCGCAGGCGCCGGTTTTGATTACGATTTCAGTCGGGCCATGGGCACTCTTCCGCTCAGCGGCGGGTTGACCTCAACGCTTAACGCCACCTATGCCCCCGGCAAGCTGACCGTAACGGCGCAGCGTGACGCAGGCTGGCAGGCGCCGTCCCTGTTTATCGACGGTATGGATGATGTTGATTTCGGCAAACCGGCCCTCACCGTGCGCGGTGACTCGCTGGTCGCCACCGTGCCCGTAACGGACAGCTGGGGCGAGGCCGCGCCTAACCTCAGCGGCAAAACCCTGTCGCTGGTTCTGGCCGATAGCGGGCAGGCGCAGGAGTCCAGCCTGAGTATTCAGCCGGGGAACGCCGCGCCGACGCTCTCGTTAGGCTGGGTGCTGCTGATGGCGCTGGCGGGCGGTCTGATCCTTAACGTCATGCCCTGCGTACTGCCCGTGCTGGCCATGAAGCTGGGCACGCTGATGCAAACCGAACGGCAGGCGCGGGGTCAGGTACGCCGACAGTTTCTTGCGTCGGTAGCCGGGATCGTGATCTCGTTCCTCGCGCTGGCGCTGATGATGACGGTTTTACGCTTAGGCAATCAGGCACTCGGCTGGGGGATCCAGTTCCAGAACCCGTGGTTTATTGGTGCGATGGCGCTGGTGATGGTGCTTTTCAGCGCCAGCCTGCTGGGGTTGTTTGAAATCCGTCTCCCTTCCGGCGCCAGCACCTTCCTCGCCACGCGCGGCGGCAACGGGCTTGCGGGTCATTTCTGGCAAGGCGCGTTTGCCACGCTGCTGGCGACACCCTGCACCGCGCCGTTCCTGGGTACGGCGGTCTCGGTCGCGCTGGCGGCGCCGCTTCCCCTGCTGTGGGGGATCTTCCTGGCGATGGGTATCGGCATGAGCCTGCCGTGGCTGCTGGTGGCGGCCTGGCCGGGGCTGGCCCAGCACTTGCCGCGTCCGGGACGCTGGATGAACGTCGTACGCGTAGTGCTGGGGATGATGATGCTCGGCTCATCGCTGTGGCTGCTGAGCCTGCTGACGGTGCACATTGGCAGCCTGCCCGTCATCACGCTGGGCGTGCTCCTGATCCTTACGCTGCTGCTGGTCACCGCCTGGCGCTACCGCTGGCAAACGGCACTGCGCGCCGGGGTATTAGCTGTAGTGGTGGCCGGGGCGGTCGCGTTTGTATCCGGCTCCGGCGGCGAGGGTTCCCGCCGCGATCGTATTCACTGGCAGCCGCTCAGCGAGCAGGCCATTGCCCGCGCGCTGGCGGAGAACAAACGGGTGTTCGTCGACGTGACCGCCGACTGGTGCGTGACCTGTAAAGCCAATAAATACAACGTGCTGCTGCGCGACGACGTGCAGGATGCGCTCTCCGCCCCGGACGTTGTCGCCCTGCGCGGCGACTGGAGCCGCCCCTCAGATACCATCAGCCAGTTCTTAACCACGCGCGGCAGCGCCGCCGTACCGTTTAACCAGATCTACGGACCGGGATTACCGCAGGGCCACGTGCTGCCTGCGTTGTTAAGCCGCGAAGCGGTGCTGAGCACCCTGTCCGATGCAAAAGGAAAATAACATGAGAGCCTTCGTTGCCTTACTTCTGCTGTCGTTATCAACGTTCGGTTTCGCCGCACCTTCTGATGACGCTTCCAGCGACCAGCTGGCAAAACTGCTGTTTAACGACCCCAACAGCCCGCGAACCGGCGCGGCAGCGCCGAAGCTGACCATCGTCTCCTTCACGGACTACAACTGCCCGTATTGCAAGCAGTTCGACCCAATGCTGGAGAAAATCGTGCAGGAAAATCCCGACGTGCAGCTCATCGTCAAACTGCTGTCGTTCAAGGGACAAAGCTCGGTAAATGCCGCGAAAGCGGCGCTCTCAACGTGGCAGCAGGCGCCGGATAAATTCTGGGCGCTGCACCAGCGGCTGATGATGAAAAAGGGCTATCACGATGACGCCAGCATCGCCGCCGCGAAGGTAAAGACCGGAACGGACAGCATTAAAACGGATGATAAAACCATGGACAGCCTAAAGATGAACCTCATCCTGGCGCAGGTGCTGAATATTCAGGGTACCCCGGCGACCATTATCGGCGACCAGATGGTGGCGGGCGCAATCCCGTATGACGACCTGGAGGGGCTGGTCAAAGAACAGCTGGCAAACGCCCGTGGCAAGTAAGCTTCCGCGCCTTCTGCGCGAGCTGGGCGTATGGCTGCTGATTGGCGTAGCCGTGAGCCTGGCGGTGGACTATTTCCGCCAGCCCGCGCTGCCGCAGAATTTCTCCGCGACGGCACTGCACACCCTCGACGGTCAGCCCGTCGATCTTATCGCCATGAGTAAGGAGCGGCCGCTGCTGGTCTACGTCTGGGCGACATGGTGCGGCGTCTGCCGCTACACCACGCCGTCGGTGGCGGCGATTGCCGCGGACGGGGGTAACGTGATGTCGGTTGCGCTGCGCTCGGGCGATAACGCGACGCTCGAAACATGGATGAGGAAGAAGAAGGCGATGATGCCCACGGTCAACGACGCCAGCGGAGAACTGGCGCGTGAGTGGGATGTTAAGGTGACGCCAACGCTGGTGGTGATCTCTCACGGCGAGGTGAAGTCGATCACCACCGGCTGGACCAGCGGCTGGGGAATGCGCCTGCGGCTGTGGCTGGCGTCGTAGCGTTACTTCCCGCCAGCCAGCTCCAGGAAGCTACCGGTGACATAGGAGGCTTTGTCGCTCAGCAGCCAGACAATGGCCTGGGCGACCTCCTCCGGCTGACCGCCACGTTGCATCGGTAACATCGACTTCACCCGATCCACACGCCCCGGCTCGCCGCCGGAGGCGTGAATATCGGTATAAATCAGGCCTGGCCGCACGCCGTTAACGCGAATGCCCTGCGCCGCCACCTCCAGCGCGAGGCCGGTGGTCAGGGAATCCACCGCCCCTTTTGAGGCGGCATAATCCACATATTCCCCCGGCGCGCCCAGCCGTGATGCCGCCGAGGAGACATTGACAATCGCGCCGCCCTTGCCGCCGTGTTTATGCGACATGCGCTTAACCGCTTCACGGCAGCAGAGAAAATAACCGGTGACGTTGGTAGCCAGCACGCGGTTAATACGTTCAGCGGAGAGGTTTTCGATCGTGGATTGTTCAAACAAAATCCCGGCGTTGTTCACCAGCGCGGCGAGCGGCTCACCTTCGCGATCGATGCTGTCGAACATCGCCATCACCTGCGCTTCATCGCTGATGTCCGCGCGTACGGCAAAGGCTTTACCACCCGCGTCCACGATCTGATTAATGACGTCCGTCGCGGCTTTGATGTTGTGATGAAAATTCACCGCAACGGTGTAGCCTTCGCTTGCCAGCTGTAGCGCGGTGGCTTTACCAATACCCCGGCTGGCGCCGGTTACCAGTGCAATTGCCATTCTTTTCTCCCAATAAAAAAGCCGGGTAGCGGCTTCGCCTTACCCGGCCTACGTTACTACAGGAACAGCGTTACTGGTATTCGCTCATCGGTACGCAGGAGCAGAACAGGTTACGGTCGCCGTAAACATCATCAAGACGTTTCACGGTTGGCCAGTATTTGTTTGCCACACCTGCCGGGAAGACAGCCAGCTCGCGGGTATAACCGTGGTTCCACTCTGCCACCAGTTCGTTCTGGGTATGCGGCGCGTTAACCAGCGGGTTATCTTCCAGCGTCCACTCGCCGCCTTTCACGCGGTCGATTTCGCTGCGGATCGCCAGCATCGCGTCGATAAAGCGATCCAGCTCCACCTTGCTTTCAGATTCGGTCGGCTCAACCATCAGCGTTCCCGCAACCGGGAAGGACATGGTTGGCGCGTGGAAGCCGTAGTCGATCAGGCGCTTGGCAATATCCAGCTCGCTGATGCCCGTCTCTTCTTTCAGAGGACGAATATCGAGGATGCATTCGTGCGCCACGCGACCGTCTCGGCCAGTGTAGAGCACCGGATAGGCGTCCTTCAGACGCGTTGCGATGTAGTTGGCGTTGAGGATCGCCACCTGGCTGGCCTGCTTCAGCCCTTCCGCGCCCATCATGCGGATGTACATCCAGCTGATTGGCAGGATAGAGGCGCTGCCGAACGGTGCCGCGGAGACCGCGCCCTGGCGGGTCAGCATGCCTTCAATCTGCACCACGCTGTGGCCTGGCACAAACGGCGCCAGGTGCGCTTTCACGCCGATTGGGCCCATACCCGGGCCGCCACCGCCGTGCGGAATGCAGAACGTTTTATGCAGGTTCAGGTGCGACACATCCGCGCCAATAAAGCCCGGAGAGGTGATGCCCACCTGGGCGTTCATGTTTGCGCCGTCGAGGTAAACCTGGCCGCCGAACTGATGCACCACTTCACACACTTCACGGATAGTTTCTTCGTACACGCCGTGGGTGGATGGGTAGGTCACCATGATGCAGGAGAGTTTGTCGCCCGCCTGCTCGGCTTTGGCGCTCAGGTCGGCCAGATCGATGTTGCCGTTTTTGTCGCACGCCACAACCACCACTTCCATTCCTGCCATCTGGGCAGAAGCCGGGTTGGTACCGTGGGCAGAGCTTGGGATCAGGCAGATATCACGGTGGCCTTCATTGCGGCTTTCGTGATAGTGACGGATCGCCAGCAGACCAGCGTATTCACCCTGCGCGCCGGAGTTCGGCTGCATGCAGAGCGCGTCGTACCCGGTCAGCTTCACCAGCCAGTCGGAGAGCTGGTTGATCATCATGTGATAACCTTCCGCCTGCTCAGCCGGGCAGAACGGGTGCAGCTCAGAGAATTCAGGCCAGGTAATTGGGATCATCTCAGCCGCGGCGTTCAGCTTCATGGTGCAGGAGCCCAGCGGGATCATCGCCTGGTTCAGCGCCAGATCTTTACGTTCCAGAGAGTGCATGTAACGCATCATCTCGGTTTCGCTGTGATAGCGGTTGAACACCGGGTGAGTCAGGATCGCGTCGTCGCGCAGCATGCTTTCCTGAATGGAGCGGCTGTCGAGCGCAACCTCTTTGTCGAGCGTATCAACGTCCAGACCGTGAGCGTCACCCAGCAATACGTTGAACAGGGTGAGGATATCGTCACGGGTGGTGCTTTCGTCCAGCGTAATGCCGACCGCATTGTGAATGTCGCTGCGCAGGTTGATTTGCGCTGCCTCGGCGCGCGCCAGCACGGCCGCTTTGTCTGCTACCTCGACGCACAGGGTGTCGAAGTAGTGCTCATGACGCAGCCTGAGACCTTTCTGTTGCAGACCGCAGGCCAGGATATCGGCCAGACGGTGGATGCGGCTGGCAATGCGCTTCAGGCCTGTCGGACCGTGGAACACCGCGTACAGGCTGGCAATGTTAGCCAGCAGCACCTGCGAGGTACAGATGTTGGAGTTCGCTTTCTCGCGGCGGATATGCTGCTCGCGGGTCTGCATCGCCATGCGCAGCGCGGTGTTACCGGCGGCATCTTTCGATACGCCGATAATACGGCCTGGCATGGAACGTTTAAATTCATCTTTCGCGCCAAAGAACGCCGCGTGCGGGCCGCCGTAGCCCATCGGCACGCCGAAACGCTGGGCTGAGCCAAAGACTATATCCGCGCCCTGTTTGCCTGGCGCCGTCAGCAGCACCAGCGCCATAAAATCAGCTGCGACGCTAACAATAACCTTACGGGATTTCAGCTCGGCGATCAGTGCGCCGTAGTCGTGCACTTCCCCGGTGGTGCCCACCTGCTGCAACAGCACGCCGAAGACGTCCTGGTGATCCAGCACTTTTTCAGCGTCGTCGACAATCACCTCAAAGCCGAAGGTTTCCGCACGGGTGCGCACCACGTCCAGCGTCTGGGGATGCACGTCCGCCGCGACGAAGAAGCGGTTGGCGTTTTTCAGCTTGCTCACGCGCTTCGCCATCGCCATCGCTTCGGCGGCGGCGGTGGCTTCGTCCAGCAGCGAGGCAGAGGCGATATCCATACCGGTCAGATCCAGCGTCACCTGCTGGAAGTTCAGCAGCGCTTCCAGACGGCCCTGGGAGACTTCTGGCTGATACGGGGTGTAAGCGGTGTACCAGCCCGGGTTTTCCAGCATGTTACGCAGGATCACCGGCGGTAACTGCACGTTGGTGTAGCCCATGCCAATGTAAGACTTATAGCGCTTGTTAAGGCCGGCGATAGCCTTCAGCTCCGCCAGCGCGGCGAACTCCGTCGTGGACTCGCCAACCTGCGGCGGCGTGGCAAGCTGGATGTCTTTTGGCACGATCTGGCCGATCAGTGCGTTTAATGAATCCGCGCCAACTGTTTTCAGCATCTCCTGCTGTTGCTGAGCATCCGGCCCAATGTGACGTTCAATGAAGGCGCCACGGTTTTCAAGCTGGCTTAAAGTCTGTGTCATGAGCGATGGTTCCTGAAACGTGCAGTGAATTTAAGTTCCCTCTCCCTTTGGGAGAGGGTTAGGGTGAGGGGAAGATTGGCACCCTCACCCCTGCCCTCTCCCAAAGGGAGAGGGGGATTACTGATTACTCGTCTTCTAACAGTGCTTCGTACGCGGTCGCATCCAGCAGTGCGGCAACCTGCGCTTCGTCGCTGGCTTTGATCTTGAAGATCCAGCCGCCTTCATACGGTTCGCTGTTGACCAGCTCCGGGGAGTCGCTCAGCGCGTCGTTCACGGCAACAATTTCACCGCTTACCGGGGCGTAGATGTCAGAGGCCGCTTTAACGGATTCCGCCACCGCACAGTCGTCGCCTGCGCTCACGGTTGCGCCCACTTCCGGCAGGTCAACAAACACCATGTCGCCCAGCAGCTCCTGCGCGTGTTCGGTGATCCCAACGGTGTAAGTGCCGTCCGCCTCTTTGCGCAGCCACTCGTGTTCTTTGCTGTATTTCAGTTCTGCTGGCACATTGCTCATTGAAGTTCTCCTGATAAAAATAGTTAGGCGACCGGCTTACCGGCGCGAACAAAAATCGGTTTGGTCACGTTGACCGGCATTTCGCGGTTGCGGATCTGCACCACCGCCGTTTCGCCAATCCCCGCCGGCACGCGTGCCAGGGCAATACTGTAGCCGAGCGTCGGGGAGAACGTTCCGCTGGTGATCACGCCTTCGCGATGATTGCCATCGGCATCGGTGAAGCGTACAGGCAGCTCGCCGCGCAGAACGCCTTTTTCTTTCATCACCAGGCCGACCAGCTGTTCAGTGCCCTTCTCGCGCTGCATCTCCAGCGCTTCACGACCAATAAAATCACGGTCAGCCGGTTCCCACGCGATGGTCCAGCCCATGTTGGCGGCCAGCGGAGAGACGCCTTCGTCCATCTCCTGACCGTAGAGGTTCATCCCCGCTTCCAGACGCAGCGTATCGCGCGCGCCCAGGCCCGCAGGCTTCACGCCCGCCTCCACCAGCGCACGCCAGAAATCAGCGGCTTTCTCGTTTGGCATGGCAATTTCGTAGCCCGCTTCACCGGTGTAGCCGGTGGTGGCGATAAACAGATCCCCCGCCTGCACGCCGAAGAACGGCTTCATGCCCTCGGTGGCTTTGCGCTGCTCGTCGCTGAACAGAGATGCGGCTTTCGCCTGCGCGTTTGGCCCCTGCACCGCAATCAGCGACAGATCGTCACGGACGGTGATGTCAATGGCGTAAGGTTCAGCGTGTTGGGAAATCCAGGAGAGGTCTTTTTCGCGGGTGGCGGAGTTTACAACGAGGCGGAAGAAATCTTCGGTGAAGTAGTAGACGATGAGGTCGTCAATCACGCCGCCAGAGGCATTGAGCATGCCGGTATAGAGCGCTTTGCCCGGCGTTTTCAGTTTGGCGACGTCATTTGCCAGCAGATAACGCAAAAACTCCCGGGTGCGGCTACCGCGCAGGTCGACAATCGTCATATGAGACACGTCGAACATACCGGCATCGGTGCGCACCGCGTGGTGCTCATCAATCTGCGAGCCGTAGTGCAGCGGCATCATCCAGCCGTGGAAGTCCACCATGCGGGCGCCGCACAACACGTGCTGTTCGTACAAAGGAGTCTGTTGAGCCATCTTTTCCTCGTTGAAAAATTCACCGTGAAACCCGGTGTCGGCCTCGCGATCGGGGGCCGACGCAAACGTTCTCTTTTACCTGAACTTACCACCGAAACCGGCGGTTAACCATAAGGTAAAACGGGTCATCACATTAGCTTATGACCAAAAATCGCTGAAAAGCCTACAGAGTTATTCACTGGGAAAATGCGATTAAACCCGCATAAAATTAACAATAATCTAACAGGATTTAGCAGATGGTGATATTTCGTGCGGAAAAACGGGCCGAATTTCCGTAACATAAAAATAGTAAGATTAGATTTTCTAATGCGAAAAATGACGTGAAATTAGATTATTTCAAACGAGGAAATTTCCCCGGCGCGGAGGCCGGGAAAATAAAGTGTGACGGGGATCGAGATTAACGTAACCAGTCGGGAAGATCGTTAAGGCCCATTGCCTGACGAAGAAGCTGCGGTTTTACGCCGGGAAGGGTGTCGGCCAGTTTGAGGCCAATATCGCGCAGCAGTTTTTTCGCCGGATTCGCTCCGGCAAACAGCTCGCGGAAGCCCTGCATACCCGCCAGCATCATCGCTGCACTGTGTTTGCGGCTGCGCTCGTAGCGACGCAGATACAGATGCTGACCAATATCCTTGCCTTCCCGATGCAGGCGACGCAGCTCTTCAACCAGCTCAGCCGCGTCCATAAAGCCGAGGTTCACCCCCTGCCCGGCCAGCGGATGAATAGTATGCGCCGCATCACCCACCAGCGCCAGACGGTGCGCGGCAAACTGACGCGCGTAGCGACCGGTTAACGGAAACGTCTGGCGTTCGCTTTCAAGCGTGCACAGGCCCAGACGGTTATCAAACGCCACGCATAGCGCCTGGCTGAAGGCATCCGGCGTCGCCTCCTGCATCTGCTGCGCTTTCTCCGGCTCTAAGGACCAGACGATGGAGCAGAGATGCGGATCGGCAAGCGGCAGGAAGGCCAGAATGCCGTCATTATGGAAAATCTGGCGCGCCACGCCGCCGTGCGGCTCTTCGGTGCGGATTGTGGCCACTAACGCGTGATGGCGGTAATCCCAGAAGGTCAGCGGAATATCCGCTTTGTTACGCAGCCAGGAATTGGCGCCGTCGGCACCCACCACCAGACGCGCGGTCAGCATGTCGCCACTTTCAAGAGTGATAAACGCGTCGTTTTCACCCCACGCCACCTGCTGAAGTTTCGCCGGTGCGATCAGCGTGACGTCGCTGCACTGTTGTGCTTTCTGCCACAGCGCGTGGTGGATCACCGCGTTTTCAACGATATGTCCAAGGTGGCTGTAGCCCATGCTTTCATCGTCAAACGCGATATGGCCGAAGCTGTCTTTGTCCCACACTTCCATGCCATGGTAACAGCTGGCACGCAGCGCCACGATTTCAGACCAGACGCCAAGGTGCGTCAGTAGCTTTTCGCTGGCGGCATTGATCGCCGAGACGCGCAGCTCCGGCGGTGCATCCTGCGCCACAGGCTGCGGCGCTTTTTGCTCAAGCACGGCCACGCGCAGGCCGCTGCCCTGTAAACCACAGGCCAGCGCCAGTCCTACCATTCCGCCGCCCACAATGGCGACATCAACATTTTGCACGGTCAATACTCCTTAACGCGCGACCCAACCCAGGGTCCGCTGCGCCAGCACGTCACGTGCCGGAATGAACAGTTCCATCGCCATCAGCCCAAGGTTGCGACCCGCAACCAGCGGTGCCCAGCGATTGGCAAACAGGTGGACTAAACCGTCGGTGAAGCCAATGGTCGCCGCTTTGTCCGCCTGGCGTCGTTTCTGGTAATGGCTCAGCACTGAGTATGCGCCACAATCCTGTTGCTCGCTCCACGTCCGGGCCAGTAGCTCTGCCAGGCTCATCACGTCACGGAGGCCAAGGTTGAAGCCTTGCCCGGCGATGGGGTGCAGCGTCTGCGCGGCGTTGCCGACCAGAGCGACACGATGGGAGACAGTCTGCGATGCGGTCGTCAGCGCGAGCGGATAGGCCACGCGTTTTCCGGCGTGGGTGATGCGCCCAAGCCGCCAGCCGAAGGCCTTTTGCAGCTCGGAACAAAAACGTTCGTCGGACCAGGAGAGAACCTCATCGGCCCGATCCTGCGCATGGCACCATACCAGCGAGCAGCGCCCGTTCGACATCGGCAGCATGGCCAGTGGACCGTGCTCGGTGAAGCGCTCAAAGGCCCTGCCGTTATGCGCGCCAGCCGTGGAGACGTTAGCGATGACCGCCGCCTGCCCATAAGGTTCAGAGCGCCATTCGACGCCGCACTGCGTGGCGATCGCGGAGCGTGAACCATCTGCCGCCACCAGCAGTTGCCCCTCCAGCGTGGTGCCGTTGTCCAGCGTCACGCTGACGGCCTCGTCACGGCGGCTGAAGCTGGCGACGCGCGCCGGACAGTGCAGCGTGACGCCAGGCGCGTCCTGTAACAGACGGAACAGCCGCAGCCCTACGTCATGCAGCTCGACAACCTGCCCCAGCGCCTCGATCCGGTAATCGTGAGCATCCAGCGTCACAAACCCCGCATGCCCGCGATCGCTGACGTGAACGGTGCCGATCGCCGTTGCGCAATCCGCTATCGCCTGCCAGATCCCAATACGCACAAGCTGCTGACAGGTTCCCTGCGCCAGCGCGATAGCGCGGGCGTCGAAACCGGGATGATCGGCCGCCTGCGGCGCGACCGCCTCGACGAGATGCACCGGAAGCTGGCCCTGGGTTAACTGCGAAATAGCCAGCGCCAGAGTAGCGCCGGTCATGCCTCCGCCAACGATGATTACGCTCATCCGCGTGCCGCCGCCATCAGCGCCTCGATGTCGTCGGCTTTTTTAACCACGGTCGCGGTCAGGTTTTCGTTACCGGTTTCGGTGATGACGATGTCATCTTCAATACGAATGCCGATCCCGCGGTACTGTTCCGGCACGTCAGCATCCGGCGCGATGTACAGCCCCGGCTCAACGGTCAGCACCATGCCAGGCTCCAGCACGCGCGAACGTTCCGGACCGTATGCCCCGACGTCATGCACATCCAGCCCCAGCCAGTGGCTCAGGCCGTGCATAAAGTACGGACGATGGGCGTTTTCGGATATAAGGGTGTCCACATCGCCTTTCAGAATGCCGAGCTTCACCAGCCCGGTAATCATGATGCGCACCACCTCGCCCGTGACCTCCTGAATGGAGGTGCCAGGGCGGAACAGCGTCAGCGCGGTCTCCAGAGACTCAAGCACGATGTCATAGATTTCACGCTGCGCGGTGGTGAATTTACCGTTCACCGGGAAGGTACGGGTGATGTCGCCCGCGTAACCCTGATATTCACAGCCGGCGTCAATCAACACCAGATCGCCGTCGCGCAGTTCACTTTCGTTTTCGGTGTAGTGCAGAATGCAGCCGTTTTCACCGCCGCCTACGATGGTGTTATAGGACGGGAAGCGCGCGCCGTGACGGTTAAATTCATGGTGAATTTCGCCTTCAAGCTGGTACTCGAACATACCGGGACGGCACTTTTCCATGGCGCGGGTATGCGCCAGGGCGCTGATTTCGCCCGCACGGCGCATCACGTTCAGCTCTTCATCAGACTTAAACAGGCGCATCTCATGCACCATTGGTCGCCAGTCCGTGAGGGTGGCTGGTGCAGACAAATTCTGACGTGAGCCTTTACGCAGCTTATCCAGCGCGGTGAAAACAATGTCATCCGCATACGCGTATTCGCCCTGCGCGTGATAGAGCACGTCCAGACCGTTCAGCAGTTGGTAGAGCTGCTGGTTGATTTCGCTGTAGGCCAGCGCGCGGTCCACACCCAGTTTTTCTGGCGCCGCCTCCTGCCCTAAGCGGCGACCAAACCAGATTTCCGCGGTCAGATCGCGCACGCGGTTAAAAATCACGCTGTGGTTGTGGGTGTCATTGCTTTTAATCAGCACCAGTACCGCTTCCGGCTCGTTAAACCCGGTGAAGTACCAGAAATCACTGCTCTGGCGATAGGGGTATTCGCTGTCGGCGCTGCGCGTCACTTCCGGCGCGGCGAAAATCAGGGCAGCGCTTCCCGGCTGCATTTTTGCCAGCAGCGCCTGACGACGGCGAGAATACTCTTGACTGGAGATAACCATGACACCCTCCTGTGCGTTATTTTTCTTAGTGTAATGTTGGCTTGCGAACTTCCGGCGCGGTCGGCTGCGAGCGCGTAAAGTTGTCGTGGCACAGCAGAGACGCCACGCGCACGTACTCGATAATCTCTTCGAGAGACATTTCCAGCTCTTCCTGGTCTTCGTCTTCATCGTAGCCGAGCTGGGCAATGTTACGCAGATCGTCGATCGCTTCACCCGCTTCGCCGGTCACTTTATCCAGTTTAGGCTGGGTTACGCCCAGGCCAAGCAGATAGTGGTTTACCCAACCCGCGAGCGCATCAGCGCGATCGAAGACGCTGACATCGTCGCCTTCAGGCAGATAAAGCTGAAAAAGAAAGCCATCGTCTTCCAGGGAATCGCTGGTTGCGGCGTGCATTTTACGCAGCGCTTCCGCCAGTTCGTGGCCAAACGCCAGCCCTTCGTTGGTGAGGTCGTGGATCAGCGGCTGCCATGAGCTGTCGCTGTTTCCGCCGCACAGTATGCCGCTGATCAGACCGTGCATTTCGGCAGGGGTCAGACCGACTCCCTGCTGGTTCAGTAACTGGTTTAAATCCTTGTAACCAGGCATTTCGTTCTGTATAGACATACGCATTCGTCATCAAAGGGAGGATATTCATGATATGCTACCACTTTGGACCCTGGTGATACCAGAAAAGGGCTTGTATCTTCACATCAGGGTAGCTATAGTGTCGCCCCTTCGCAGCCCCCGGGGCAGTAAGCGAAGGCAGCGCAGTCAATCAGCAGGAAGGTGGCATGTCTGCACAACCCGTCGATCTCCAGATTTTTGGCCGTTCACTGCGAGTGAATTGTCCGCCTGAACAAAGGGATGCCTTGAATCAGGCTGCGGACGATTTGAATCAGCGGTTGCAAGATCTAAAAGAACGCACTAGAGTCACAAATACTGAGCAGCTGGTTTTCATCGCCGCGTTGAACATCAGCTATGAACTGACTCAGGAAAAAGCGAAGACCCGCGATTACGCGGCAAGCATGGAGCAGCGCATTAAAATGCTCCAGCAGACCATAGAACAGGCATTGCTTGATCAAGGTCGCAGTCCCGAAAGACCGGGACCAAAGTTTGAATAACACTTCTCAGTTGACTATGGTAGAGTAACTGTGAAGACAAAATTTCTCTGAGATGTTCGCAAGCGGGCCAGTCCCCTGAGCCGATATTTCATACCACAAGAATGTGGCGCTCCATGGTTGGTGAGCATGCTCGGTCCGTCCGAGAAGCCTTAAAACTATGACGACACATTCACCTTGAACCAAGGGTTCAAGGGTTACAGCCTGCGGCGGCATCTCGGAGATTCCCTCTCTTTTCTTCTACCGACTACCATGACTCAATTCCCTGAAGTTTCTGCTTCACGCCAGGACATCCGTCAGCTTATTCGCCAGCGTCGTCGCGCCTTAAGCGCCGAGCAACAGGCACAGTTTGCTCAGCAGGCCGCCGCCCGCATGATGGCCTATCCGCCTGTAGTGATGGCCAACACCGTCGCCCTGTTTTTCTCGTTTGACGGTGAGCTGGATACCCAACCGCTTATCGACCAGCTCTGGCGCGCCGGGAAAAAAGTTTACCTGCCGGTGCTGCATCCTTTTAGCCCGGGCAATCTGCTGTTTCTGCACTACCATCCGCACAGCGAGCTGGTGGTGAATCGTCTGAAAATCACCGAACCCAAACTGGACGTGCGCGACGTGTTGCCGCTCTCTGAACTGGATGTGCTGATTACGCCGCTGGTGGCGTTTGACGAACAGGGCCAGCGATTAGGCATGGGCGGGGGGTTCTACGACAGGACGCTGCAAAACTGGCAGCAGTACGGGTTGCAGCCGGTGGGCTATGCGCATGATTGCCAGGGCGTGGAGGCATTACCCGTAGAGAAATGGGATGTGCCGTTGCCGGCGGTGGTGACGCCCAGTAAAACCTGGACCTGGTAGAACAAAGCCGGGTGGCGGCTACGCCTTACCCGACACACAGACCGCACGACCGTTGTAGGTCGGGTAAGCGTAAGCGCCACCCGACACACAGACCGCACGACCATTGTAGGTCGGGTAAGCGTAAGCGTCACCCGACACGCAGACCGCACGACCGCTGTAGGTCGGGTAAGCGTAAGCGCCACCCGACACCACAGACCGCACCATCAGTACAACAGGCGCGCGCGAATCGTCCCCGGAATGGCCTTCATGCTCTGCAATGCTTTCTCGGCGATATCTTCATCCGCTTCAATATCAATCACCACATAACCCATCTGCGAGTTAGTTTGCAGATACTGCGCGGCAATGTTGACGCCCTGCTCGGCAAAGATCTGGTTGATGGCGGTCAGCACGCCAGGACGGTTTTCGTGGATGTGCAGCAGACGACGTCCACCGTGCAGCGGCAGAGACACCTCCGGGAAGTTCACCGCAGAGAGCGTTGAACCGTTGTCGGAATATTTGCTCAGCTTACCCGCCACTTCCAGGCCGATATTCTCCTGCGCTTCCTGGGTAGAACCGCCGATGTGCGGCGTCAGGATCACGTTGTCGAACTCGCACAGCGGAGAGGTGAACGGATCGCTGTTGGTGGCCGGTTCCGTCGGGAACACGTCAATCGCCGCACCCGCCAGATGCTTACGCTTCAGCGCGTCGCACAGCGCAGGAATGTCAACCACCGTACCGCGCGCGGCGTTGATCAGCAGAGAGCCCGGCTTCATCAGCGCCAGCTCTTCCGCCCCCATCATGTTTTTGGTGGACGCATTTTCCGGCACGTGCAGGCTGACCACGTCGCTCATATTCAGCAGATCAGAGAGATGCTGCACCTGCGTCGCGTTACCCAGCGGCAACTTGCTTTCGATATCGTAGAAAAACACGTGCATGCCGAGGGATTCCGCCAGAATACCGAGCTGCGTACCGATGTGGCCATAACCGATAATCCCGAGCTTTTTACCACGCGCTTCGTAGGAGCCCGCAGCCAGCTTATTCCACACGCCGCGGTGCGCTTTGGCGTTAGCTTCCGGAATGCCGCGAAGGAGCAGCAGCAGTTCGCCAATCACCAGCTCCGCCACGGAGCGGGTGTTAGAGAACGGCGCGTTAAAGACCGGGATACCGCGTTTTGCGGCGGCATTCAGATCAACCTGGTTGGTGCCGATGCAGAAACAGCCAATCGCCACCAGCTTTTCCGCCGCAGCAATAACGTCTTCAGTCAGTTGGGTACGGGATCGCAGGCCAATGAAATGGGCATCACGGATGGACGCTTTCAGCTCTTCAGTGTCCAGCGCGCCTTTGTGAAATTCGATGTTGGTGTAGCCTGCTGCGCGAAGGCTATCGAGCGCTTTCTGGTGCACGCCTTCAACCAGCAGGAATTTAATCTTGTCTTTCTCCAGTGATACCTTTGCCATTTACCCGACCCTGTTTTTTATCTGAACTGATGTTGTGCTGGATATAAATCCCGTGCAGCCAACATATCAAAAAAAACTATTGCAGCAATATGAACGTTTGCGTCGGCACTCTGAAGAAAAGTCATACAGAGCAAAATGGCAGAGGAAAATGCTGCGGATAATTACGAACGTGGCAGGATCGGCAAAAGAGGCGGAAAAACGTGACACAAGTCACCGAATTTAGCTTTTCAAATTTTTTTAGCGGGGGGAGCGCTCCCCCCGTCAGATCATTTTACGATGGTTTTTACACCGTCAGCCGTGCCGATCAGCGCCACGTCCGCGCCACGGTTGGCAAATAACCCTACGGTAACGACGCCTGGAATGCCGTTGATCGCATTTTCCAGCGCAATGGCATCGAGGATCTCAAGGCCGTGAACGTCGAGGATCACGTTGCCGTTGTCGGTCACCACACCCTGACGGTATTCCGGACGACCACCCAGCTTCACCAGTTGACGTGCCACGGCGCTGCGCGCCATCGGTATCACTTCGACCGGCAGCGGGAAATTCCCCAGAATGTCGACCTGCTTGGAGGCGTCCGCGATGCAGATGAACTTATCCGCCACGGAAGCGATGATTTTTTCGCGGGTCAGCGCCGCGCCACCGCCTTTGATCATCTGCATATGGCCGTTGATTTCATCCGCGCCATCAACGTAAATGCCCAGACGGTCCACTTCGTTGAGGTCGAAAACGGTAATGCCGAGGCTTTTCAGCTTTTCCGTGGAAGCATCGGAGCTGGAAACCGCGCCCTCGATCTGCCCCTTCATCGTGCCCAGCGCATCGATAAAGTGCGCCGCCGTCGACCCCGTACCAACACCGACAATGGTACCCGGCTGTACGTACTGGAGAGCGGCCCATCCTACTGCTTTTTTCAGTTCATCCTGCGTCATGATCGTTTTGCCTGTGGTGTGAAAACTCAGGGCGCATTATAGAACACGTCGAATGGATTTCGTCTGCCACGAAGGGAAAATTGTGTCATAGTGCAGATTAAGCAAAATTAAGGAGTCAGCCAGAGCAATGAAACGTCCGGACTACAGAACACTACAGGCACTTGATGCAGTTATTCGTGAACGCGGTTTTGAGCGCGCGGCGCAAAAGCTGTGCATCACCCAGTCCGCCGTATCACAGCGTATCAAACAGCTTGAAAACATGTTCGGGCAGCCGCTGCTGGTGCGTACCGTACCGCCGCGTCCGACGGAGCAAGGACAAAAGCTCCTTGCCCTGTTGCGTCAGGTTGAACTGCTGGAAGATGAATGGCTGGGCGATGAACAGACCGGCTCCACGCCGCTGCTGCTGTCGCTGGCGGTGAACGCCGACAGTCTGGCGACCTGGCTGCTGCCGGCCCTTGCGCCGGTGCTGGCCGACTCCCCTATCCGCCTGAATCTCCAGGTTGAAGACGAAACCCGCACTCAGGAGCGCCTGCGTCGCGGCGAAGTGGTTGGCGCGGTCAGTATTCAGCCTCAGGCGCTGCCAAGCTGTCTGGTGGATCAGCTGGGCGCGCTGGATTATCTGTTTGTCGGTTCAAAAGCCTTTGCCGAGCGCTACTTCCCGAACGGCGTGACCCGCGCCGCGCTGCTGAAAGCGCCTGCCGTCGCGTTCGACCATCTGGACGATATGCATCAGGCTTTCCTGCAACAAAACTTCGATCTGCCGCCGGGCAGCGTGCCGTGTCATATCGTTAACTCGTCCGAGGCCTTCGTACAGCTCGCGCGTCAGGGAACCACCTGCTGCATGATCCCGCATTTGCAGATTGAGAAAGAGTTGAAAAGCGGTGAGCTGATTGATTTAACCCCGGGGCTGTATCAGCGCCGGATGCTGTACTGGCACCGTTTTGCCCCGGAAAGCCGCATGATGCGCAACGTCACCGACGCGCTGCTGGCGTTTGGGCACAAGGTGTTAAGACAGGATTGAAAAACTAGCCGGGTGGCGGCTTCGCCTTACCCGGCCTACGGGTTACTGAGCGGGCTTTTCAGTCGGCTCCAGCTGGAACACCACATCAACCTGATCGTCGAACTGAATGGTTGGCTGCTCATAGGTTTCCTGAGCAGAAACCGGCGCGGCGTCCGCCTTCATCATCCGCACCATCGGGCTTGGCTGGTAGTTTGAAACGTGGTAACGCACGCTGTAAACCGGACCGAGCTTGGTCTTGAAGCCGGATGCCAGCTGCTGCGCCTGATGAATGGCATCATCAATCGCCGCTTTACGCGCTTCGTCTTTATATTTCTCCGGTTGCGCAACGCCCAGCGAGACGGAACGAATTTCGTTCAGCCCAGCCTTCAGCGCACCATCCAGCAATCCGTTGAGCTTATCAAGCTGGCGTACAGTCACTTCCACAGTACGCACGGCGCGATAGCCTTTCAGGATGCTTTTGCCGTTCTGGTAGTCGTAATCCGGTTGAGTACGCAGGTTCGCAGAGCTGATGTCTTTTTTTGCGACACCGTTCTGTTCCAGGAAAGAGAGGTATTGCGCAACACGATCGTCTGCCTGTTTCTTGGCGGAAGCGGCATCTTTCGCCGCCACGTTCACTTCAATTGCCAGGGTTGCAACATCCGGTACCGCATCCACGCTTGCCGTGCCTGAAGTGACAATGTGCGGGCCGTTTGGCAGTTCATTCGCCTGCACCGACACCGCACCTAAACTTACTAATGCCGCCAGGGCCATCACCTTAAACTTCACTGTCATTCCTCCATGTTGCGAAGAGTGCCCTGTTAACAGGGCTCATGCCAGCAAGCTTAGCGGGTCTTGTTCAGATGTCCATAAGACAACGCTTAGTTGAACAATCCCTGTACGTGATGAATGCCCTCTTTCGCCAGCTGGAAGGCAATAAACCACATCACCAGCCCCACCAGGGTATTGATAATGCGCTGCGCTTTGGCGGTGCGCAGTCGTGGCGCCAGCCATGCCGCCAGGATCGCAAGACCAAAGAACCAGAGGAAGGAGGCGCTGACCGTACCGAGCGCAAACCAGCGCTTGGGCTCAACGTCCAGCTGTCCGCCCAGGCTGCCGAGCACCACGAACGTATCAAGATAAACGTGCGGGTTAAGCCACGTCACGGCGAGCATGGTGACGATAATCTTCCAGCGCCCCTGCTTCATCACTTCGGCGCTCGCCAGCTCAAGATTGCTGCTCATGGCCGTTTTCAGGGCGCCAAACCCGTACCACAGCAGAAATGCTACGCCGCCCCAGGTAACCAGCGCCAGCAGCCACGGCGACTGCATCAACAGGGCGCTGCCGCCAAAAATCCCGGCGCAAATCAGCAGCAGATCGCTCACCGCGCACAGCAGGGCAATCATCAGATGATACTGACGGCGGATGCCCTGGTTCATCACGAACGCATTTTGTGGGCCAAGGGGGAGGATCATGGCCGCGCCTAACGCAAGCCCCTGAAAATAATAAGATAACATGACGTAATTCTCGCAGAGTTGTCCTGGAGGCAGACTATACTGCGGGAACGACATTAGAGGAAATGGATAATATTAATTGGGGATTAGCCGGGCTAATAAAAGAAAAGCCCGGTGTCGCTGACGCTTACCGGGCCTACGGGAGACGTTACTCTGCTTCTTTGACTTTTTTGACGTTTACGTCCATCTGCGGGTACGGGAAGCTGATGCCGTTGGCATCGAAATCACGCTTGATGCGCTCCAGCACATCCCAGTAAACGTTTTGCAGATCGCCGCTTTTGCTCCAGATGCGCACCACAAAATTAATGGATGACGCACCCAGCTCGTTCAGACGAACGGTCTGCTCGCGGTCCTTCAGAATACGATCGTCAGAGGCAATGATGTTGGCGATCAGCGACTTCACCTGATCGATATCGGAGTCGTACGCCACGCTGATGATCAGCTCGTTACGACGCACCGGCTCGCGGGAGAAGTTAATGATATTGCCCGCAATGATTTTCCCGTTCGGGACTACAACAATGCGACCATCCACGGTACGCAGGGTCGTAGAGAAAATCTGTACCTGCAACACGGTACCGGCAATACCGCCCAGATCCACATACTCACCGGAACGGAACGGACGGAAGGTCACCAGCAGTACGCCCGCCGCCAGGTTCGACAGCGAACCCTGCAATGCCAGACCAATGGCCAGACCGGCAGCACCGAGCACAGCGATGACGGATGCCGTCTGCACGCCGACACGCCCGAGTGCCGCAATCAGCGTAAAGGCGATAATGCCGTAACGGACCAGCGCGGAGAGGAAATCGGCGACTGTGGCATCAATGTGTCGTGCGACCATCACCCGGTTGACAGCGTTCGATACGATACGCGCCACGATCATCCCGACAATGATGATGGCAATAGCGGCAACAATATTCACGGCGTAGCTCAGCAGTAGCGCCTGGTTGCGCACCAGCCAGTTACCCGCGTTATTGATGCTGTCTACAACATCAAGTTGTTCCATTTATTCTTCCTTTTGCTAAACCAAAACACAAAATCTGTCCCTTAGGGGACAGGCAGGTCAGTAAAGGGTAAACAAAAAGAGCGGGTAATGCCAAACAGATCACAAAATCAGGTATTGCAGGATATTGAAAAAGCATAAAAAAAGGCCCGCATATGCGGACCTCTTGACGCTATGAACAGCTCAAATTACAGAACGTCAACCGCGTTCAGTTCTTTGAATGCCTGCTCCAGACGAGTAATCATAGAAGTCTGGGCAGCGCGCAGCCATACGCGTGGATCGTAGTATTTCTTGTTCGGCTGGTCTTCGCCTTTCGGGTTGCCCAGCTGACCTTGCAGGTAAGCTTCGTTGGTTTTGTAGTATTGCAGGATACCGTCCCAGGTTGCCCATTGGGTGTCGGTATCGATGTTCATTTTCACTACGCCGTAGCTTACGGAGTCTTTGATTTCCTGAGCAGAAGAACCGGAACCGCCGTGGAAGACGAAGTTCAGGCTGTTGTGCGGCAGGTTGTGTTTCTTAGACACGTATTCCTGAGAATCACGCAGGATGGTCGGAGTCAGAACCACGTTACCTGGTTTGTACACGCCGTGTACGTTACCGAAGGACGCTGCGATGGTGAAGCGTGGGCTGATTTTGCTCAGCTCGGTGTAAGCGTAATCAACGTCTTCTGGCTGAGTGTACAGAGCAGAAGCGTCCATGTGGCTGTTGTCCACACCGTCTTCTTCACCGCCGGTGCAACCCAGTTCGATTTCCAGGGTCATGCCCATTTTGGACATACGCGCCAGGTACTTAGAGCAGATCTCGATGTTTTCTTCCAGAGACTCTTCGGACAGGTCGATCATGTGAGAAGAGAACAGTGGCTTACCGGTTGCTGCGAAGTGTTTTTCACCTGCGTCCAGCAGACCGTCGATCCATGGCAGCAGTTTTTTCGCGCAGTGGTCAGTGTGCAGAATAACCGGAACACCATAGTGCTCAGCCATCTGGTGAACGTGATGTGCGCCAGAGATAGCACCCAGGATAGCAGCGCCCTGAGGGATGTCGGTTTTCACGCCTTTACCTGCGATGAACGCAGCGCCGCCGTTAGAGAACTGAACGATAACCGGTGCTTTAACTTTAGCAGCAGTTTCCAGTACGGCGTTGATGGAGTCGGTACCTACGCAGTTAACTGCTGGCAGAGCGAAGTTGTTTTCTTTAGCTACCTGGAACACTTTCTGTACGTCATCACCAGTGATAACGCCAGGTTTTACGAAATCAAAAATTTTAGACATGTTGCTTAGTCCTGTATCTTCGGCCGTTAGAAAAGGTGCGAGCTCTGATAAGCGCGCTGAAAATTGGGCAGGTTTCCCTGCCCCTGAATGGCTTACTTCTTAGCGCGCTCTTCGAGCATTGCTACTGCTGGCAGGACTTTACCTTCCACGAATTCGAGGAATGCGCCGCCACCAGTGGAGATGTAGGAGATCTTGTCAGCGATACCGAACAGATCGATAGCTGCCAGGGTGTCACCACCGCCTGCGATAGAGAACGCTTCGCTGTCTGCGATAGCGTTAGCCACGATCTCAGTCCCTTTGCGGAAGTTCGGGAATTCGAACACGCCGACAGGACCGTTCCACAGGATAGTTTTTGCGTTTTTCAGGATTTCAGCCAGTTTCTGTGCAGAAACGTCGCCCAGATCCAGAATCTGCTCTTCATCTTTGATGTCGTTAACAGATTTCAGGGTTGCGGTAGCAGTTTCGGAGAACTCGGTAGCTACACGAACGTCAGTTGGAACCGGGATATCACAGGTGCCCAGCAGACGTTTAGCTTCGTCAACCAGATCCGCTTCGTACAGGGATTTACCCACGTTGTGGCCTTGCGCAGCAACGAAGGTGTTCGCGATACCACCGCCAACGATCAGCTGGTCAGCGATTTTGGACAGGGAATCCAGTACGGTCAGTTTGGTAGACACTTTAGAACCACCAACGATAGCGACCATTGGACGAGCAGGTTCTTTCAGTGCTTTACCCAGCGCTTCCAGTTCGTCAGCCAGCAGCGGACCTGCACAGGCGACGTCTGCGAATTTACCGATACCGTGGGTAGATGCCTGCGCACGGTGAGCCGTACCGAATGCATCCATCACGAATACGTCACACAGCGCAGCGTATTTTTTGGACAGAGTTTCGTCGTCTTTCTTTTCGCCTTTGTTGAAGCGAACGTTTTCCAGAACAACCAGCTCACCTTCGGCAACTTCTACGCCGTCCAGGTAATCTTTCACCAGGCGAACCGGGCTGGACAGTTTGTCTTTCAGGTAATTAACAACCGGCAGCAGAGAGAACTCTTCGTTGTACTCGCCTTCAGTTGGACGGCCCAGGTGGGAGGTGACCATTACTTTAGCGCCCTGCTTCAGAGCCAGTTCAATGGTTGGCAGAGATGCACGGATACGCGCGTCGCTGGTCACTTTGCCATCTTTAACCGGTACGTTCAGATCGGCACGGATGAAAACGCGTTTACCTGCCAGATCCAGATCGGTCATCTTAATTACAGACATGGTGAATCCTCTCGTTGATTCTTAAAGTTTTGCAAGCGCAAGGTGCGCTCTACCTGAAACCTTTTGCGGCCATGGCTAACGTGGTGTCGAGCATTCGGTTAGCAAAGCCCCATTCGTTATCACACCAGACCAGCGTCTTGATGAGGTGCGCACCACTGACTCGCGTCTGCGTGCCATCCACGATGGCGCTGTGCGGGTCGTGGTTAAAATCTACTGAGACCAACGGTAATTCCGTATAGTCAACTATACCATGAAATGCTCCCTGTGCCGCTTTTTGCAGCAACAGGTTGACTTCACAGGCTTTTACCGGTTTTTTCACCGTCACGCTAAGATCGATTGCGGTGACGTTTATCGTCGGCACGCGCACGGCAATCGCTTCGAAACGGTCGTTAAACTGCGGGAAAATACGGGTGATCCCGGCAGCCAGTTTCGTATCCACCGGAATGATGGACTGGCTCGCCGCGCGAGTGCGTCGTAAATCCGGATGGTAGGCGTCGATTACCTGCTGATCGTGCATGGCGGAGTGAATCGTGGTCACGGTGCCGGATTCAATGCCATACGCATCGTCTAACAGTTTAATGACCGGAATAATGCAGTTGGTGGTGCAGGAGGCGTTGGAGACAATGCGGTGTTCAGCTTGCAGCTCGTGCTGGTTGACGCCAAACACGACGGTGGCGTCGAGGTCGTTACTGCCGGGATGGGAGAACAGCACTTTTTTCGCGCCAGCATTCAGATGCGCTTCGCCATGTTCACGGTTACCGTACACGCCGGTACAGTCCAGCACCACATCCACACCCAGTTCGCGCCAGGGCAGCCCTTCAATACTGTTCTCATGCAGCACGCGGATGGCGTCGTCACCGACAAACAGCTGTTCCCTTTCCTGGCGAACGTCCCAGGCAAAGCGACCGTGACTGGTGTCATATTTCAACAAATGCGCCATGCCCGCAGCATCCGCCAGTTCATTGATTGCCACCACGGTGATTTCCGCACGACGCCCGGATTCATATAAAGCACGAACCACGTTGCGCCCGATGCGACCGAAGCCATTAATCGCTACGCGTACGGTCATAGATCTCCTGCAAAGCTATCCCTGAGTTTGAGGTGGCTGAAAGAGTAATCCAGCGACGCCCGAAGGGGAATCCTTGCTGTCACAAACTGCGATTGATTGGTCAATTGTCGAACATTTAATCGACTGAAACGCTTCAGCAAGAATAAGCGAATCGGGGAATAAAAGGAATCTCTGTCCAGATTAAGAGCGATTTTATCTGATCTCCATCACATTTTTCCGGAATAATCCCTTTTCCTCCCGCCACGTAAAAACGCGGCGGGTTGACCGGAGCCCCACTGAAAGCCGCTGAGGATCAGACGAGTCGGTATTCGCCATTTGCCGACATCATCAGTTCCACATTGGCAGGACGGCTGTGACGCAAAACACGCTCCACGTTTGGCCCGTCGGTGCGCGCATAAAACGCGTCGGCGTCGGCCTGAGAGAGCCCCCCGGCCAGCTTACGTCCCACCAGGCGCGTGCGTAACGCTTCGGCGGGGGCGCGGATAAACACTGACAAATCGCAGTATTCCATCAGCGTTCGCCATCGTTCGTCATCAAGCAGCAGCCAGTTACCCTCAACAATCACGACCGGGGCCGTTACCACGATTGCCTCTTCGACAGGGTCGTGCGTTTGCCGGTCATACTGCGGCCAGGTACCGTCGCCCTCTTTTATCTGCCGCAGATGTTGCGCCAGCCTGTCGACATCAAAGGTCTCCGGGGCGCCTTTGTACGCACGCAGGTTATGGGCCTCAAGCCACTCGTTGTAGTGATGAAATCCATCCATCGGCAACGTCTGGATCGGCGGCATCCCCTCCATCTGACGAGAGAGGAATTCCCAGAAGGCGGTTAGCGTGGATTTACCCGTCCCGGGCGGCGCGCTGAGAAAAACAATCGTACGCCTGCTGGCGCTGGCGAAATGCCGTTTCGCCAGTTGCCGCAGCAAAGGCTTATGAACATTTTCAATTTCGTCGTCAGGATAATGTGCTTCTACATGTAGCCCGTTAACCGTTAGCCCAATTTTCACGGCGTAAGTTCCTTTAAAATTGTCGTTACCGCCAGGGTGAGCGCCGTCTTGATCATTGCGGTAAAGCGCACCTCAGACCATGTGGCAAAGTCAGCAAATTTCATCGACTCCAGCGCGCTGAATAATGTCGCGTTACGGGTGATGCAATTAACGTTGCTGATAAAATCCCAGGTGATGTCATCGGCGAAGCCAGGGAGGGTATCCTGCTCTTTCAGATACTGATAAAACTGCGAAAAATGCGTAATGTCGGCGTAGAGCCATTTTTCCATTTTCCCCAGCGCATAGATCAGACGTAACGCTACGTCGATGTCATCAAGCGGCCCACTCCGGGCGAGTAACGGCTTCACTGCATATTCCACGATCTCTTCATCGTTATCGACAAACAGCGACGGCAGAAAACATTTAATGCCCTGGAGCAAAAAAGACTGTGCCGTCGTCATGAATGCGAGGAGGTTATTCTGAGCATCCAGTTGCTCAAGCACATCGTCTTCTGTCAGCGTCGTCATTTGTATCTCGATAAATCACCGTGAATGCAGAGAGTCTATTATATTACACGTTCGATCTGCGCCGCCGATCAGTAAAGTTTGCGTGCGCACACCCTTCGCAACCTGTTGAATACCTTTAACCAGTTCGCCACCCGTCACGCCCGTCGCGCTGAACAGGATGTCATTGCCCTTTACCAGTTCGCTAAGGGTATAAATACGATTGACTTCCACCTTCATCTCCGCACAGCGACGGTGCTCCTGCACGGCGACCCGACGGTTCTCAGGACTCTCCCCTTTCGCTTCACAAAAATCGATCAGCTCCGCCTGCATATCGCCACCCAGCGCTTTCACCGCGCAGGCGGAGATCACCCCTTCCGGCGCGCCGCCTGTGGTGTACATCAGATCATAGGGATTATCCTGTAAGCAGGTCAGAACGCTGGCGGCGACGTCGCCATCGGGCAGCGCGAACACTTTCACGCCCAGCTGCGTCGCCTCGGCAATTGCATTTTGCAGGCGCGGTTTGTCCAGCGTCACCATCCGCAGATGCTCCAGCGGCTTGGCCAGCGCCCGGGCAACGTTGCGAAGGTTTTCTGCCAGCGGGAGATCGAGGCTGATTGCCCCGGCTGCCGCTGCGTTAACCACCAGTTTTTTCATGTACATATCAGGGGCATGAAACAGGCTGCCCTCAGGCGCAAACGCCATCACTGCCAGCGCATTGCTTTGCCCCATCGCCACCATGCGGGTGCCCTCGATGGGATCGACGGCAATATCCACCGCCGGGCCGACGCCGCTTCCGACCTCCTCGCCAATCCACAGCATTGGCGCATGGTCGATCTCACCTTCGCCGATGACGATACGCCCGCGCATCGCTATCGCGTTTAGCGCCTCGCGCATGGCGGTTACCGCCAGCCCGTCGATTCGGTTTTTATCGCCGCACCCGGTTTGCGGCCAGGCGGCCAGCGCCGCCTGTTCCGTAACGCGAAAGAGCGGCCATGCCAGAGACATCATGCCGCCGCCTCCCCAATATCCACACCAAACTGCGCCAGCAGATAGCGCTCTGCTTTTTCATTCCAGATGCCGTGCGTCTCTTCCACAAGCCTTGCCAGCTCCCGGAAGAGCGGGTCGGTTTTGCCCTTTTCGGCAAAATCGGCAATGGCCGTTAACGGCATGGTGACACCGTTATAGATAAGCTTCTTGCCCCCAGGGATGTCCGGCAGATTGAGTACCGTATGCGGCACCGCATCAAGACCGCCGATGTGGGTCACCATAAACGACGGCTGGAGCTGGCCCGTCGCACTCAGCGCAATCGCCTCTTTCATGTCCTCCGTCGAGCCGCCGGAGGTGCCCACCACGTGGGTACTGTTGTAATGGACGTTGTAAAAATTAAACGGCACCTTGAAATTGCTGTCCGTTGGTCCGGCGAAGAAATTCAGGCACCCGTCCTCGGCGAGAAGATCGTCTGCCAGTTCAATGACCGCCGGAACCGCAGCATAGACAAACACGTCGTCAAAGCCTGCATTGTCAGTTAATGCGCGTAACGTAGCGGCAGGGTTCTCCAGTTCGGAGGTATTGACATAGATAAGCTCAATACCCTTTTGTGCCGCCAGCTCAACCGGCAGGAGTTTTTCCGCCTGCGCAAGGCGGGCCTCATCGATATCCACCACCACAACGCGCGACGGCTGAATCCCGCCGTTAATCGCATAATCAATAGCGCCAATTCCCATCGGCCCGGCGCAGGCCAGAAGCGCAATATTACCTCCCGGTTTCACGCCCATCCGGTGCTCATAGACATATTGCGTCGTATGATAATTGGCGTTATACGCGCCGATAATGCAGCACATGGGTTCCGCCAGCGAAGCCGCCGCAAAATAGGAGCCGTGATAAGGTAAAACGCAGCCCAGATTAATTGCGACTTCTGGAATAATCATGTACGTCGCATTGCCGCCAAAATATTCATAGCTGTAGCCAGCAGAATAACCGCTCGGTAATCCCATTGCCGGTTGTAAAACAAAGCGCTGACCTTTTTTATATTTCCCGGTAAGGTTTTTTCCGACCTCAACGATCACCCCGGCGCATTCATGTCCGGTGATGACCGGATGATTTTCCAGATCGTCCGGCACACGTTTATGTTCACTGCCTAATTTCGCTGCCTTCCAGGTGGATAAACAAACGCTGTCGGAAATTACGCTCACCAGCAGCTCATTGTCGTTTATTTCGGGCAGTTCAAATTCACGGATACGAACATCCTGCTTGCCATAAATGGCAGCCACTTTCGTTTTCATAATGACTCCAGGAACCAGATAGATTAATTCGCCGTTAAATGCTTAAAAAGATCGTCAAGCTGCGGATCGCCGAGATAGTTTTTTATCAACACTAACGGTTTGTCACTGACCCGTTTAGCGCGCCCCTCCAGGCTGGCATGGGTAACAATAATGTCCGCGTCGTCAGGCACATTTTCGATGGCATAATGTTTTACGTCGATATCTCGCCCGGCCTTTTCCAGACGCTTGCGGAATGTCGTCGCCCCCATAGCGCTGGAGCCCATTCCGGCATCGCAGACAAAAGCGATATGCTTAATATCCTGGTAAGAAAACTTGCCTTCCTGCTTCATGGCTTTTACGGCGTTGGCAGAATCATTGAAAGTATCTTCCGTTTCAGCTTCGCTATTTTTATCCATCTTCAGGATAAAAGAGGCGACCGCAAAGGTGACCAGCGTGCCTGCCGTTACGCCAGCAATCGTGGCGAGGAATGCGCCTTTAGGCGTTAACGCGAGGTAGGCGAAAATCGAACCCGGACTTGGGCCAGCCACCAGACCACCGCCTAACAGGTTAAACACCCACGTCCCGCTCATGCCGCCAGCAATCATCGCAATCAGCGTCAGCGGTTTCATCAGTACGTAAGGGAAATAGAGCTCATGAATGCCGCCCAGGAAGTGAATAATCATCGCGCCGGGGGCTGACTTCTTCGCCATTCCTTTGCCGAAAAAAGCAAAAGCCAGCAGCAGACCTAAACCCGGCCCGGGGTTGGAGGCCACCATAAAGAAGATGGATTTACCCGTCTCGGAAGCCTGCTGCATCCCCAGCGGATAATAAACACCCTGATCGATAGCGTTATTTAAAAACAGGATTTTTGCCGGTTCGTTAATCAACGACAGCAGCGGCAGGTAGCCCGCATGTACCAGGGATTCAATACATTCTTTAATGAAGTTATTGGCAATCGACACCGCAGGGCCGATCACTTCAAATCCCAGCAGGCAGAGGAGCATGCCCGCAATACCCAGCGAGAAGTTGTTGATGACCATCTCAAAACCAGCGGGAATGCGTTTATCCAGCAGCCGATCGATGTGCTTAATCACCAGACCGCCGAGTGGCCCCATGATCATTGAGCCGAGGAACATAGGAATATCCGCGCCGATAATCACGCCGATAGTGCCGATCCCTCCCATCACCGCCCCACGTTTGCCGCCAACCAGGTGTCCACCGGTAGAGCCAATCATCACCGGCAATAAATAGGTGATCATCGGACCGACAATTTTGGCGAAATGCTCATTAGGCATCCAGCCGGTTGGAATAAATAAAGCGGTAATAAATCCCCAGGCAATAAATGCACCAATATTCGGGATGACCATTGCAGTCAAAAAGCCCCCAAAAGCCTGGACCTTTGCACGAGCAGACTTGTGTTCCATAATAATATCCTGTAAAGGAGAGAATAATTATGCGTGAGCGATAATATCCGCCAACTGCTTTTCTGACTTAGCGGTTAACAACGCCGACAGTTTATCTTCTTCACATAATAATTCGCTTAATGCCTGGATAGCGCCGATATGTGAATCCGCATCCGCCGCCGATAACCCAATGAGTAATTTTACGGGCTCATCGTCGTCGGCAAACTGCACTTCCTGTTTAAGAAGCGTTAATGACATACCTGTTTTTAAGGCACCGCATTCCGGACGGGCATGAGGCATCGCTACACCCGGAGCGAGAATGTAATAAGGACCATTAGTGAGCGTCGAGGTTTTAATTGCTTCAATATAATCAGCGTTAATATAATGATTTTGCAGCAAAGACGACATGGAAAAATCAATGGCTTCCTGCCAGTCCTTTGCTGCGGATTTTATTGATATTGAGGATTCAGGGAAATAATCAATTAACCGCATATATCATCCTTATTTTATTTTTAGGGTACAACGTATCGCTAAAAACAAAATACGCCTGCGGTAAAATGAAATCAAACGGGAAGAAAATAGCGAGCGTGTCAGAGCGCACTTTAATAAAATGAATAAAAACAGATCGTTAAAAACGAAAAATAAAAAAGCAAGCCTATATATGTGATATCCATTGCAAATTACACATGTTGTGACTTTACGTATTTGTGATGGGAATCACCAAATATATGTTGTTAACACAAAAAAAATACAATCGAAATAAAAACGGGCCGCCTGAGCGACCCGTTTTGCCTCACTGGGAGAGTTACAGCAGTTCTTTCGCCTTAGCGACAACGTTCTCAACGGTGAAGCCAAACTCTTCAAACAGCTGTTCAGCTGGCGCAGACTCACCGAACGTGGTCATACCGACGATAGCGCCGTTCAGGCCTACGTATTTGAACCAGTAGTCAGCGATACCCGCTTCCACTGCCACGCGAGCGGAGACCGCTTTAGGCAGTACGGATTCGCGGTACGCGGCGTCCTGCTTGTCGAACGCATCGGTGGATGGCATAGAAACCACACGCGCTTTCACGCCTTCAGCAGTCAGTTTTTCCCATGCGGCAACGGCCAGTTCAACTTCAGAACCGGTCGCGATGAAGATCAGCTCAGGCTGGCCTGCGCAATCTTTCAGCACGTAACCACCGCGCGCGATGTTTGCCAGCTGCTCTGGGGTACGCTCCTGCTGCGCCAGGTTTTGACGGGAGAGGATCAGCGCGGTCGGGCCATCCTGACGCTCAACGCCGTATTTCCACGCCACCGCAGATTCAACCTGGTCACATGGACGCCATGTGCTCATGTTCGGGGTCACGCGCAGGGAAGCCACCTGCTCTACCGGCTGGTGAGTTGGACCATCTTCGCCCAGACCAATGGAGTCGTGGGTGTAGACCATCACCTGACGCTGTTTCATCAGTGCAGCCATACGCACGGCGTTACGTGCATATTCCACAAACATCAGGAAGGTAGAGGTGTACGGCAGGAAACCACCGTGCAGAGCGATACCGTTGGCAATCGCGGTCATACCGAACTCACGTACACCGTAATGGATGTAGTTACCGGCAGTATCTTCGTTGATTGGCTTAGATCCGGACCACAGGGTCAGGTTAGATGGCGCCAGGTCAGCGGAGCCACCGAGGAATTCTGGAAGCAGAGGGCCAAACGCTTCGATCGCATTCTGAGATGCTTTACGGCTGGCGATCTTGGCTGGGTTCGCCTGCAACTTCGCGATGAACTCGTTCGCTTTCGCGTCGAAGTCAGACGGCATGTCACCTTTCATACGACGGGTGAATTCAGCCGCTTCCTGTGGGAAGGCTTTCGCGTATGCCGCGAACTTCTCGTTCCAGGCCGCTTCTTTCGCCTGACCCACTTCTTTCGCATCCCACTGAGCGTAGATTTCAGACGGGATTTCAAAGGCAGGGTGTTTCCAGCCAAGTGCTTCACGGGTCAGTGCAATTTCCGCGTCGCCCAGCGGTGCGCCGTGGGAGTCGTGAGTGCCCGCTTTGTTCGGAGAACCGAAGCCGATGATGGTTTTGCACATCAGCAGGGACGGTTTGTCGGTCACGGCGCGCGCTTCTTCTACGGCACGTTTAATCGAGTCAGCATCGTGGCCATCAACGCCGCGCACAACGTGCCAGCCGTAGGCTTCGAAACGTGCGGCGGTGTCGTCAGTGAACCAGCCTTCAACATGACCGTCGATGGAGATGCCGTTGTCGTCGTAGAACGCAACCAGTTTACCCAGCTTCAGGGTGCCTGCCAGGGAGCACACTTCGTGAGAAATGCCTTCCATCATGCAGCCGTCGCCCAGGAAGGCGTAGGTGAAGTGGTCAACGATGTCGTGGCCAGGACGGTTGAACTGCGCCGCCAGGGTCTTCTCTGCAATCGCCATCCCTACAGCGTTAGCGATGCCCTGACCCAGCGGACCGGTAGTGGTTTCAACGCCAGCGGTGTAGCCCACTTCCGGGTGACCTGGAGTTTTGGAGTGCAGCTGACGGAAGTTTTTCAGCTCTTCGATTGGCAGATCGTAGCCAGTGAGGTGCAGCAGGCTGTAGATCAGCATAGAGCCGTGGCCGTTAGACAGCACGAAACGGTCGCGGTCTGCCCATGCCGGGTTCTGCGGGTTGTGGTTAAGGAAATCACGCCACAGGACTTCGGCGATGTCAGCCATGCCCATAGGGGCGCCCGGGTGGCCGGATTTGGCTTTCTGTACTGCGTCCATGCTCAGCGCACGAATAGCATTAGCAAGCTCTTTACGTGAGGACATTTTAACTCCAGATCGGACTGTTAAAGGCCATGCCCTTGACGACAGCGCGTTTTGGGCTACGCCGGAAAAAAGTGCCAACAATGTAACCCAAGCCGCAGGGCATGTACATGGACCATTCTTTTGCAGCTTAAGAAATCTCTGGATCATGCTCGCATGTTGCGCAATCTGCTCGCCCGCCCCTGTAGATATTCCTTATACTTAGCCCGACACCGGCTTCGTTGACGGTGCATTTTTCGGAATTAATTCAGATTAACGAGTACGGAAGCAACATCATGAAAATGCGTGCAATCGGGCTGGCTGTGGGAACAACGCTCCTGCTAAGCGGCTGTCAGAATATGGATTCTAACGGCCTGATGACCTCAGGCGCAGAAGCTTTTCAGGCTTACTCATTGAGCGATGCCCAAGTGAAAGCGCTGAGCGACGAGGCCTGTAAGGATATGGATGGAAAAGCTACGCTTGCCCCGGCAAACAGCACCTACACGCAGCGTCTGAACAAGATTGCTTCCGCGCTGGGCGACAACATTAACGGTCAGCCGGTGAACTACAAGGTGTATATGGCGAAAGACGTCAACGCCTTCGCGATGGCTAACGGCTGTATCCGCGTGTACAGCGGCCTGATGGATATGATGACCGACAACGAAGTGGAAGCGGTGATCGGCCATGAAATGGGTCACGTTGCTCTCGGTCACGTCAAGAAAGGGATGCAGGTTGCGCTGGGCACCAATGCCGTGCGCGCAGCGGCGGCCTCTGCGGGCGGCATCGTCGGCAGCCTGTCCCAGTCGCAGCTGGGCGATGTGGGCGAAAAACTGGTGAACTCCCAGTTCTCCCAGCGTCAGGAATCGGAAGCGGATGACTACTCTTACGATCTGTTGCGCAAACGCGGCATCAATCCATCGGGTTTAGCCACCAGCTTCGAAAAACTGGCGAAACTGGAGGAAGGCCGTCAAAGCTCCATGTTTGACGATCACCCGGCCTCCGTTGAACGCGCGCAGCATATCCGTGACCGTATGGCGGCAGACGGAATTAAATAAAACTCTGGCCCGGTGCGCGCCGCGCTACCGGGCAACAAAGCTCAATCAGTACAGCGTTTTCTGTGGCGGCCCGGCAAACTTAAGGGCGCCAATCTGCCCCATCCGCACTTCCACCACCGACGGTCCCGGCATCGCCAGCGCTTCCGTCATCACCGCATCAAAATCCTCTGCCCGCTCAACGCTCCACGCCTGAAGGCCAATCGCCTGCGCCAGCAGGGTAAAGTCCGGCGTATGCAGCGCGTTATAATACTGACGCCCGCCGAAATACTTATCCTGAATACCGCGCATCACCCCGTAGACGCCGTCGTTCATGACCAGCAGCGTCACGTTGGCTTTCTCCTGCGCCAGCGTCGCCAGCTCGCCTAAATTGAGGCTCAGGCCGCCGTCGCCCACCAGCCCCACCACCTTGCGCTGCGGGTTGGCAATCGCGGTGCCGATGGCCATCGGCAGCCCCATACCAATCGCCCCGGCGAGGGAGTGAATGTTCATCATCGGACCGTTAGCCCTGAACAGGCGGCTACCCCACAGGCTGCCGGACACGGTGATATCGCGCACCAGCAGGCCGTCTGTCGGCAGGGCTTTTGCTATGGCGTCGTTAAGCTTCGCATAGGCGCCGCACTGCTCGCGCAGCCCCTGTTCAGCTTGCCCGACCGCCTGCTGCACCTGCATATCCCACTGGGGACTGCCCCACTCGCGGCGCTGTACTTTTGCAGCCAGCGCGCCAAGCACCGCTGAACAATCGGCTATCAACGTGCTATCCATCAGGTAGTTACGGCTTGCTGCCGCCGGGTCGATATCGATCTGCACCCGCGGGGAAGGCAGCTCAAGCGTCCAGGAACGGGTTTCGTTGCTGCGCAGGCGAGAACCGGCCACCAGCGTAAAATCACACTGCGCAATCAGCGCCTCCACCGACGGCGAGTTGTGGAACGCGCGAAGGCTGGCGCGGTGGCTGTCCGGCAGCACGCCGCGCGCATGGGTGCTGGAAATCACGGTGATGCCCGCATCCGCCAGCGTTTTAACCGCGTCTGCGCTGCCCAGCGCCCCGCCCCCCAGCCACAGCAGCGGCTGTTTCGCCTGTTTGAGCTGCGCCCACAGCGCGTCAACCATTCCGGTATCCACGGCTGGAACCGATGCCGGTTTAACCGGTTTAGTCACCAGCGACAGCGGAATTTTGGCGCCCTGAATATCAATCGGGATTTCCACCGAGACCGGTCCGCACGGCGGGGTCTGCGCGTCCTGGATAGCTTTATGCAGAATCGCTATCGCCTGATTCGCATTGCTGATGCGGTACGCCCGTTTTGAGCTGGCCTTCAGGAAGGTCAGCTGGTCACGGGTTTCATGGATAAACCCGGTGTCGGCGTCCAGCCAGGCTTTCTCAACCTGCCCGGTTAAATGCAGCAGCGGCGTGCAGGCATTCATGGCTTCCACCAGCGCGCCTACCGCATTACCCGCCCCCGCGCCGGTGCTGGTCAGCGCCACGCCGAGGCCGGAAAAGCGCCCGTGGGCATCGGCCATGGTGACGGAACCGGCTTCACCGCGCGCGGGCACAAAGCGGATATTGCCCCGCTGCCCAACCGCATCCGCGATCGGCAGGTTGTGAATGGAGATGACGCCGTAGATGGCCTCAACCTGATACTGCTCCAGCGTTCTGGCGATGGCGTCGCCGACGGTTATCATTTCGCTCATTGCTCACCCTTTCTCAGTCGCACCAGTGGTTGACGCTGTTACCCGTCGCCAGATAAATGCTCTTTTGTTGCATCCAGGCTTTCAGCCCCTGGATACCCTTCTCGCGGCCCAGACCGCTCTCTTTAAAGCCCCCGAACGGGGTCGAAATCGCAAAGACTTTGTAGGTGTTGATCCACACCGTGCCTGCCTCCAGCTGCTCGCTGAGACGCAGGGCGCGTCCGGTATCGCGCGTCCAGATCCCCGCCGCCAGGCCGTAAACCGAGTCGTTCGCCTCGCGGATAAGCGTGGCTTCATCGCCAAACGGCATCGCCACCAGCACCGGGCCGAAGATCTCTTCCTGACAGGCGCGGGCGCTGTTGCTCAGCCCTTCGATAATGGTTGGCAGGAAGAAGCTGCCGTTTGCCAGAGCGGGATCGGCGGGTATCTCACCGCCGCACAGCACCCGCCCCCCTTCACGCTTCGCCAGTTCGACGTACTGGATCACGCTCTGGCGATGTTTTTCGCCGATCAGCGGTCCGACATGCACGCCGTCGGTAAACGGGTGTCCGACGCGCAGCCCGCGAGTTAATTCCAGCAGCCTCGCCATCAGCGGGGCGTAAATGCTCTCGTTGATAAACAGCCGCGACCCGGCGATACACGCCTGCCCTGCCGAGCTGAAAATGCCGTAGCAGATCCCGCGTGCGGCCTGTTCAATATCAGCATCCTCCAGCACGATGGTCGGCGATTTGCCGCCCAGCTCCAGCGAGGCCGGGATCAGTTTTTCCGCCGCCACGTGCGCCAGATGACGGCCCGTGGTGGTTCCGCCGGTAAAGGAAATTTTGCGCACGCGAGGATGGCGCGCCAGCGCATCGCCAATCACCGACCCTTTGCCCGGCAGGACGCTCAGCAGCCCGGCGGGCAGCCCGGCCTGTTCAAAAATCCGCGCCAGCTCCAGCGCCATCAGCGGCGTGGCTTCGGCGGGCTTGAGGATCACCGCGTTCCCGGCGGCAATCGCCGGTGCGACCTTCTGCATTTCGCTGGCAATCGGCGAGTTCCACGGCGTGATGGCCGCCACCACGCCAAGGGGCTCGTAGCGGCTCAGCGTCAGCAGATCCGGCTGGCGCGGCGTGGGCAGTTCCCCTTCCAGCAGCTCGCAGGCGGCGGCAAAGTAGCGCGCCGTTCCCGCCGCGCTCATCACCAGCCCGCGCGCTTCCGCCAGCGGCTTGCCGTTATCACGGCTCTGCATCTGCGCCAGCGCGTCGACGCGGGATTCAATGAGATCGGCAACCTTATGCAGGATCTTCGCGCGCATATGCGGCAGGCTGTTACGCCATGCGGGATCGCGCCAGGCGCGCTCTCCGGCGTCTACCGCCTCCTCCAGGTCATCCAGACTGGCGGCGTTCAGCGTCGCGTTGATCGACCCGTCTGCCGGGAAGTGGCTCTGCATCGGGTTGCCGCCGCCGTGTCGCCACTGGCCGCCGATAAAAATCTTCAGATCGTCCATCGTCTCTCCTCAGCTCAGGGCCAGCTCGCGGCAGGCGCGCACCGCGCTCAGTGCCGCCAGGGTGGAGGTTTTAGGATTCGAAGCCAGCGGCAGTCCGCTCAGCTCCAGATGAAACTCGCCGAACAATCCTTCCACATGGAGCGTGTGGATGTTACGTTTCGTTGCCGGGTCAACCATCAGCTGCACGCGGGTGTCGTCCATCCCGACGCCGCCGAGCGCCACGGTCGCCGCCACGTTGGCGTTCGCCGGGAACAGGCGCGCCGCCTCGCGGGCGCTGCCTTCAAAAAAAACCTTTGCCTCTGACACCGCATTCAGATCGATAAGCTGCTCAGCATAGCTGCCGCGCCAGCTGGCCGGGCTTTTGCGCGACTGATAGGTAACGCGCTCAAGGCCGCCCTCTTTCGCCGCCGCCAGCCCGTCGATACCGGCCACCGCACCGGAAAGCAGGGTCATTTTTCCGCCCGCGGCGAGCAGACGCTGCTCCAGCGCGCTGTCCGCCAGCGCGCCGGTGGAAATGACGGCCAGATGCCAGCCGCGACGCAGGATCTCTTCCCCGTACTGGGCCACCGCCTGCTGGCTGGCGCATTCCAGCACCAGATCCGGCGTTTGTGCGCACGCCATCGGCGACGTCAGCGCCTCGACCGCATTGCCAAACTGGTCGTGAATGGCGGCATGGTGAGACGCGCGCGCCACGATCCAGCCGATAGCCACGCCGGCGGGCAGGCGCTCAATCACCGCCTGCGCCATGGCGCCAAAACCAATCAACATTACCTTTTTCATGATGTGTCCTTACAGATGGCGGCAGAAGCCGCCGGAAACGTCCAGCGCCGCGCCGGTGGTAAACGAGGCCAGCGGCGAAGCGAGGAACAGCAGCGCCTGCGCGGGCTCCTGCGGCTTGCCGAGGCGCGCCATCGGAATGCCGCGCTTGCGCGCGATATCCGCCGTCCATTCCGGCCAGCTCTGGCTTTTGTCCGCCCGGTTTTCATAGCGGCGCTGCCACTGGCCGGATTCCACCATGCCGAGCAGAATGGAATTGACGCGAATGCCTTTGCCCACCAGCTCTTTCGAGAGCGTCAGCGTCATGTTCAGCAGCGCGGCACGAGCGGCGGAGGTGGCAATCATGTGCTCCTCCGGCTGTAGCGCCAGCAGGGAGTTGACGCAGGTAACAGAGGCAATGTCGGACTGCTCCAGCAGAGTCTGAAACGCCTGCACCGGATTAATCACCCCGAACAGTTTGAGTTCGGCTTCGTGCAGCCACGCCTCGCGCGGGGTGTCATGGAAGTGCGCCACGTAGCCCTGCCCGGCGTTGTTGATCAGCATATCCGCCGCGCCAAAACGCGCCTGCACCGCATCCGCGAAGGCCTGTACTTCGTCGGCGTTCAGCACGTCGCAGCGGTAAGCGAAAATCTCCCCGTGAGGAAATTCGTTTTGCAGCGTCGCATGGGCGCTGGCGAGCCGGTCCGGGTCACGGCCGCAGAAGGCGACTTTCGCCCCTTCACCCAGCAGCAGGCGCAGCGTTTCAAAGCCAATGCCGGAAGAACCGCCGGTAACGACCGCTACGCGCCCGTCAATGTGTGCATTCATCGCGCACCTCTTCGTTAATGCGTAAAAGCTGTTGGTTGAAAAACGCGTCGTTATCGAGATAGCTGGCGTGCCCGGCCTGCGGAATGGCGATAAACGGCATGCCGTAGCGCAGCGCCAGCCCCTGAACCAGTTCCGGCTGGGTGATGGCATCCTGCTCGCCGCACCAGACTTCAAACGTGCCGGAGTAGCGTTTAAGCCAGCCGTGAATGTCGTCATGTGCCAGCATCCACGCGGCAGCGAGATAGCCTTCCGGGCGCAGCGCCCGCATGCCCGCCGCGACGGTGGCGATATCTTCCGCGCGTGCGCCGGGGCGCAGCAGCTTCGCGGCGCGGGTCTGGGCGAGGATGTCGCGCCCCAGCGCCATCTGCTGCTCGCGGTTACGCCAGACCTGCTCCCGCTGCTCCGGCGCGGCATTGCCGTACCCCTGCGCGGCGTCGGCCAGCACCAGATGAATGACGCGATCCGGGAACTTTGCCGCAAAGGCGCTGGCCACCAGCGCCCCCAGGGAATGGCCGACCAGCACTGCCTGCCAGACACCGGCGCGATCCAGCATGGCCGCCAGCGCGTCGGCGTAATCCCCCGCGTTTGCCCGCGCTACGGCCAGCATCGGGCTTTCGCCGTAACCGGGCATGTCCCACGCCAGCACGCGAAAATCGTTCAGCGCCATCTGCTTGTGCCAGGAAGCGGCGCCGGAGCTGATCCCGTGCAGCAGCATCAGCGGAATGCCGCTTCCCTGTTCACGAAAACCCGTCATCATGCCCCCCTTAGTTCCGCTTCACTTTGGAAAGCGGATGGTCGGACGGATAGGTCGGGATTTCCGGCTTGTTGGTCCCCAGCATGACGCACATCAGCGCTTCTTCTTCGCCGTGGTTAAACAGGCCGCGATAGATGCCCGGCGGAACGGAGATCAGGTCACGCTCACGCAGCACGGTTTCTGTGTAGTTGTCGCCGTCCTGGATCATCAGCGTGATCTGCCCCTTGAGCATGAAGAACACCTCTTCCACGTCGTCGTGCAGGTGCAGCGGTCCTTCGCACTTCGACGGCAGCACCATGGTGGAGAAGGTAAAATGGTCCGCCTGCACGGTGTTGGTGTCGTTCGCCACGCCGGTTGCGCCGGTGCCGATGTAGCGCATCTGCGCCCGGCGGTATTTCGGGTCAAAATCGGCCTGGAACTTCAGCGCGTTCCAGTCGTATTTACGGCCTTCGAAGCGCGCGATGCGCGACTCGACCCACTCTTCCATCGTCAGGTGGTCAGGCTTGATGCCAGATGTCTTGGTTACGGTTGAATCAGTCATGACACTCTCCTCAGTAACGTCTCAGCAGCGGCAGTAACAGGATGCAGCCCACCGCCGCCATCACCGCCAGAAAAATCAGCCCGGAATCCATGCTGTGGGTGAAGGCGATAAGCGCGCCCATCACCGCCGGCGACAACGCGCCCGCAAAGTTTCCCAGCCCGTTGAAGATACCGCCCGCCGTGGCGCTCACCCGGGGATGGGTGGCCTTCGCCAGCAGGGCGAAAATGTTGGGTGCGCCTGTGCCCCACATAAAGGTGCTGAAGCTCATCGCCGCGATGACGGCCAGCGGGGTATCAAGGTGCATCACCGCCGCCAGCCCGACGGCCGCCCCGCCATGGAGATAAAGCATGCCGCCGCGCGCTTATCGACCCTGTCCGAGAGCCACGCGCCAATCACTTCCCCTGCCAGCATGGCGATGAACGGCATCGACGACAGCCAGCCCGCGTGCTCCAGATGAATGCCTTTGCCTTTGATCAGGTAGCCCGGCAGCCAGCCGTTGATGCCCCACAGGTAGGTCAGGAAAGCGATGTTAAAGATGCAGATGATCCAGAAGTGCGGGCTGACGAACAGCTCACGCCGCGCCGCGCGCCGCTCGTCCCGGGACGCCTGCGAGGTGCCGGGTTTTGCCTCCAGGCGGATCCCGCGCAGACCAATGCGCACAAAGATAAGCACCGGCACGGTAAGCATGGCCATCACAAAGAAAGTGCTCTGCCAGCCAAAGGTGTTCAGCAGCCAGAGGGAGAGCGGGAAGCCAATCGCCGCGCCCACCGGGGTGCCCAGCAGCCACAGCATGGTGGCGCGCGCCTGCAAATGCTGCGGGAAGTTGTGACGCACGATGGCGAAAGCCAGCGGGAACAGCGGTCCTTCCGCCACGCCCAGCAGAATACGCAGGACGATCATCAGCGTGTAGTTATGGGTAAAGCCCATCGCCACCATCAGCACGCACCACACCGCCATCATCCCGGTGAGCAGGCGTAGCGGCGCGATTTTGTCGCCTAAACCGCTTAAAAACACCGATGAGAAGCCATAGCTCAGCAGGAAAGCGCTCATCAAAATGCCGAGACGCGTGGTGTCGAAATCAATGCCCATCGCCTGCTGGAAATGGGTATCCGAAAAGAGCGCCGCGATGCTGATTTTGTCGAAAAACGCCAGCAGCACGCAGGCCAGCAGCGACAGCGGGATGGCCCAGCGCACCGCTTTTTCGGGCGTGCGGGTCCCCTCACCGCTCGCCTCAACCGGCGCGGTGTTAGTCTCTAGTGTGGTCATCTCTCCCCCTACGGGTGCGGGTTAGCTATCGCAGTGACATCAGTGAAAAAGTCGGGTCGGCAAGCGGTACGTCGGACAGATCCCGCCCCGCCGCCATCCAGCGCTTCGCCAGCTTGACGGTGCGCGCATCGTTGAACGCCACCAGCTGCGTCAGCCTCCCGTTGTCGTCCAGCGAGAAGTACAGCGTCTCTTCACGCACGACCGTTCTGCTGCCTGGCTGCGGAATGCCGAGGATCTGAATGTTGTGCTGGTATTGATCCGACCACAGCCACGGCGCGTCGTCGTAGCCTGGCGCATCGGGATTGAGCATCGCTTTCGCCGTCGCCACCGCCTGATTCTGGGCGAAGGCCCAGGACTGGATGCACAAGCCGTAGTGATGATGCTGCGCCACATCGCCTGCGGCAAAGATGAACGGATCCGAGGTGCGCCCCTGGGCATCCACCACGATCCCGCGCCCGGTTTTCAGCCCCGCATCGCGCGCCAGTTCCAGATTGAGATCGACGCCGATCCCGACCACCACCGCATCAAAGGTTTCACGCTGGCCGTCGCAGTGGATAACCGGCAGGCCGCCGTCGTCCTCCAGCTCCAGCGCGCCGCAGCCGGTACGGATCTCCACCCCCTGCTCGCGGTGGATGGCCTCCAGGCGCTGCGACACCTCGCCGCTCACCGAGCGCATGCACAGGGCAGGCTGCTGCTCGAACAGGGTGACCGCCACGCCGCTTTTCCGCGCCGAGGCAGCAATCTCCAGTCCGATCCAGCCGCCGCCGACGATCGCCAGTTTTTTACTTTCCGCCAGACGACTTTTCAGGCGCTGCGCGTCCTGCCAGTGGCGCAGGGTATAGACCTGCGGATGGCTGGCCCACGCCTGCGAAGGCAGGCGCGCCCGACCGCCGGTAGCGATTAAAAGGATGTTGTAACTAAGCTGTTCGCCGTTGCTGAGAACGACTTTTTTCTCATCGCGATCGACCGCTTCAGCGCGCAGCGGCCGGTACCAGGTCAGGTTCAGGGCCTGCTGCGCCTTGTCGCTAAACAGCCTTGGGAGCCCCGCGTCCGGCTCCAGCAAAGACGCTTTTGACAGCGGCGGGCGCTCATAGAAATCCCACTCTTCTTCCGCCACCACGCAAATTTCGCCGTCGAAGCCCTCATCGCGCAGGGTTTTCGCCGCCCAGCCGCCCGCCTGACCGCCGCCGATAATGACAATGCGCGATGTCATACCGCCTCCGGCTTTTTCTGCTGGCGGCGCGTGTCGTGGTCAATCCCGCCTTCCACCGCCCACTCGGTAAAGGAGACCAGGGAATGCTCCAGCTCGCGCGGCTGCCAGTTTTCCGTCAGGTAATCATCGTTGGTGTAATATTCAAACGCGCCGCCGGTCGGGCTGTTGACGTACCAGAAGTAGGCCGACGACACCGGATGACGGCCCGGTCCGATAAAGGTGCTCCAGTCATGTTTATTCATCGCGATACCGCCGCCGATCACCTCGTGGATGTCGCGCACGGTGAAGGCCACGTGGTTAAGGCCGCGCTTGCGGTTCGGAAGTTGCAGCAGGAACAGGTTGTGATGGCCGCCGCGCACGCCGCAGCGCAGGAACACGGCGCGGTTGATATAGCGGTCCGAGACCTGGAAGCCGAGCACTTCGCGGTAGAATTTCTCTACTGCCGCCAGTTCTTCCACGAAGAACACCACATGCCCCACGTTGATCGGCTGGGCGCGATCGTAAACCGGGCTGGGGGTGTCGATACGGCGGGCGTCGCCCCACTGGTTTATTGGCTCGACGTTAAGCTCCACGTCGGTCTGCTGGGTCACCTGCACGCGCAGCGTCATGCCGTTCGGGTCCAGGCACTCCAGCGCGTCGCCCACTTCACGAAAACCTGGCTGTTGCGCCAGCTTCGGGCGCAGCGCATCCAGATCTGACTGGCTGGCAACCGCCCAGGTCATGCGGCGCAGGGTGTTGCCCGCTTCAAACGCGGGCGGCAGGTCGGGGCTGTCGATCGGGTTAAGCTCCACGCGCGCGCCGCTCAGGGTGGTGAAACGCTGGCCGCTGGCATCGCCCGTCAGGCCAAAATCACGCATAAATTTGGCGCAGTGCGTCAGGTCTTCCACACCAAATTCCAGCTTTTCAATTCCGGTTACACTCATCGTTCGTTGCCTCATCTGGCCCAGATTGGGCGTAAAACATGCCCGACGCAGTCAAGCGCCTGACGTTAACTCACTGATTTAACTGGCCTGTGACAAATACCCTAAGAAGCCAGAAATTTTATCCGCCGCGAGGCGAACCTCGTTTTGCAGGCGCTCGCGGTCGCTCTGCGGGATCTCCTCCGACGGCACCAGAATGCTGACCACCGCCGCCACGCGGCCGCTTCGGTCATACACCGGGTAGACGATGGAAGAGATGCCGTGGCGGAAGAAGGATTCGCCGATGACATACCCGCGGGCTTTGTCCTGCTGCACCATCTGCCACAGGGCTTCGCGGTCGTGAAGCTGCCCCGGCGTGTTGCCCGGCAGACGCTCATGCGGGAACAGCTGTTCGAAATCAGCGCGGGAAATATCGGTCAACAGCATGCGGCCCAGCGAGGTGCAGTGCACCGGCAGGCGGGTACCAATGCTGACCTGGTTGATGCGCGACCCGGCGGCGCTGACGCGGGCAATGTAGATAATGTCGCGCCCGTCGCGGATCGCCAGATGGCTGCTGCACTGGCTCACGTCGCGCAATTGCTCGATCACCGGCTGGCCGACCTGCGCCACGTCCAGCGAGGCGATGTACTCAAAGCCAAGACGCAGCACGTTCATGCCCAGCGAAAAGGTATTGGTGCGCGTGTTGCGCTCCAGAAATCCCATGTACTCCAGCGTCTGTACCACGCGATAGGCGGTGGCCTTCGGCATATCCACCAGCCGGTGCAGTTCGGCAAAGGTCAGATCGCGATGCTGCTCGCCAAAGGCCAACAGCAGCTGTAAACCGCGCTCCAGCCCCGGCACCAGATACTTCACTTCCTGATCGTTTGCCATCATCGCCCTACCTTAGTTAAAGACAAAACCGCCGTTGACCGGGATCAGCTGTCCGGTGATAAACCGCGACAGATCGCTTAACAGCCAGACCACGCTGCCGGTGACATCTTCCGGCTGCTGCGCGCCCGTTAATGCGCGTCCGTTTTCGTAGAGCTGATGCCGTTCGGCGGGGACATATTCCGTCGCCTCGACGCGGGTTAGCCCCGGCGCGATGGCGTTGATCCGGATACGTTTTTCCCCCAGCTCGCGCGCCATTGAGCGGGTCATGGCAATGACTGCCCCCTTGCTGGCGACGTAGGCCATCAGGCGCGGCGCGCCCCACAGCGCGGTGTCGGACGCCACGTTCACAATGCCTGCCCCTTCGCGCAGCAGCGGCACGGCGGCGCGCGTCACCAGCCAGGTACCTTTGATATTGACGCTCATCACCCGATCCCAGAGATCCGGATCGTAATCAAGCATATTTTTGCCGCCGACGCCCGTTGCCATCGCCGCGTTATTCACCAGGCCGTCAATCTGCCCCTGCTCGCCAATGGCGCTGAACACCTGGTCGATGGAGTGCTGATCGGCCAGATCGATAACGTGCGATTCGATCGCATAGCCCTGCTCGCGCAGCCGGTGGGCACTCTCGGTCAGCTCGCCTTTGAGGATGTCGCACATCACCACCGCCGCGCCCTGCTCCGCGCAGGCCTGGGCAAAGTGGTAGCCCAGCCCGCGCGCGGCGCCGGTCACCACGATGCGCTTTCCGCTCAGCAGCCCGTTCATCAGGCGGCTCCCTGCTGTGCTTCACGCATCGCCAGCTGCTCTTTGGCGGCCTTTTGCATCATGCGGCGCAGGCGCGAGAGGCCAACGTCGTGCTGATACAGGTATTCATGATCGCGCGCGTTTGGCGCCAGGCTCTCCAGCACCACGCGGTCCTGCTCCAGCACTTCCCAGTGCAGTTTTTCCAGCCGGTTGCGGTACATGAAGCGCCACATATCGCGCTGCCAGCCCTGTACGCGGCGGATGCGCCAGAAGAAGACGCGGCAGTTGTCGTTATCTTCCGGCACCACCATGCCGACGATAAAGAAGTGGCCGCCCGGTCCGAAGCGCTTCTTGTACGGAATGGAGAGGCGCATCCAGCAGGTGCCGCTGTTGCCCAGCTCCACCCAGTCAAAATTGACGCCGCTCTGCCCTTTCTTCTCGAAAATAAAACCGGTTTTGGTCGGCTGGAGCACCATGTCGGCCTTGCGATCCCCTTCTGCCATCGAGTGCGACGAGGAGTGCAGATAGGTGCCGTGCATCGGGTCCATCACGTTTTCCAGCGCGTACTGGTAATTGCATTTCCACGCGGCGGTGCAGAGGAAGTTGCTGAAGTTTTCCGTGTCGGCGAGTTCATCCGGGAAGGTCAGTTCGTCCGGCTGCTGGTCCGCGGTGACGCCAAACCAGAGGAAGATGGCGCCGTGCGCCTCCTGTACGTTATAGCTGCGCACGCACTGCTGGCCGACCAGCGGACATTTATCCACGGCGGGCACGTCTTTCACCTCGCCGTTGCCCGCCACCTCTACGCCGTGATACCAGCAGGCAATGCGGTCCCCGAGGTTCCAGCCCATCGACAGGCGCGCACCGCGATGCGGACAGCGGTCCTCCAGCGCCTGAACCTGGCCATCTTTATTGCGCCAGACCACAATCTGCTCGCCCAGGCGGGTGATGCCCACCGGCGCAGACTGCACTTCCCAGCTCGCCAGCACCGGATACCAGAGGCCGCGCAGGCCTTTATCGAGATAGTTTTGTACGGTCGTCGTCATCGCGTTGCCCTCAGTAGCCGTTAACCTGTAAGAATGCCTGGAAGCTGGCGTCGCTCCACGGCTCGCCCTGCTGGTCGTGCATACGCACCGCGTTCAGCCCGCTTACCAGCTCCGGCAAGGTTTCAACGCCCTGCTCGAAGAGATCTTCCAGCGTCGCAATCAGCTTCACTTCCCAGCTTTCCGGCTCGCGGCTGCGGGTCTGCCAGATCAGGTTCTGGTACTCGCCCGGCTTGTGAATGGCGCCATTACCGCCCTCTGCCGGCGGGGTAAACTGGCGGCTTTCCGGCAGCGCCGGGTTGTAGTTCAGCGTGTCGCTCATGCCACGGTCTCCTCAACGAAGGTAATCTGAATCTGGTTTTCAAAGACCCGAACCGGGTATCGGTTGAGGTTGCGTCCTCCGGGGCCGTGCAGACACTGGCCGGTTTTGACGTCGAACACCGCCTCGTGCAGCGGGCATTCCACCTTGCCGTCTTCCACGAAGCCCTGACTCAGCAGGGCATAGGCGTGCGGGCATACGTCCTCCAGCGCGTAATATTCACCGTCGATCAGGTAAACGCCGATCTCTTTACCGTCGACGTTGCCGCTAAAAGGGAAATCTTCCTGTACTTGCTCTGCGTCACATACGCCTATCCAGCTCATCACGATCCTCCAGGCTTTTGTTTCATATATGAAACTCTGTTTCTTATTTAATACGGTCAATATAAAAGCGATGAATGTTTCGTCAAGCGACAATGTGACGAATTTGTTAATCAATCAGCAATTAATTAACTAAGTGTGCAAGGGATCACGAAAAAATGCAGCGATATGAAATTTTCATTATTGCAGCGTGAGAAATACGTTTTTTTGATGGTCTCTTATTTTGAATAAAACAGATTGACTTCTTTTCTTTTTACTCTCTAAAAATAAATGAACGTCACCTCTTTCATGTTTCACCTGTGAAACTTATTTTTTATTTATCTTTATTAAACAAAGAGTTTCACAGGTGAACCATTTTAGCTCCGTGACAATCACATTGATGAAAAATATAAGTTACAAAAAAATGTAAGGCGGACATGATGACGGCAAGATGGCAAGGCACGATTGCGCTTTTATTACTCATTATTATTTCCTACGTCGATCGGGTAAATATCTCGGTAATGATTTTAAACCCGGAATTTGCCGAACATTTTCAGTTAAATGAAAACAGAATGTTACAGGGTCTGCTCATGACCTGCTTTCTGCTGGGTTATGGTTTTTCCGCTTTATTATTAACACCGGTTATTGAAAGCAAACTTCATTATCGGCAGGGATTATTAAGCAGCATTGCGATTTGGGCCGCGGTTTGCGCGGTTTCGCCTTTGCTTGGCTCGCTGACGGGAATGCTCATCGCCCGCGTGATTCTGGGGATCGCGGAGGGTCCGCTATTTTCGCTGAAAACGCGCTTTATCAGCGATAACTTTAGCGCGCAAGAGATCGGCAAACCCAACGCCGTGACCGCGCTGGGCGTCTCGCTCGGGCTGGCCGTGGGCTTTCCGCTGGTGACCTGGCTGATGGCACATCTGGGCTGGGCCGGATCGTTTTATGCACTGGCGGCAATCAACCTTCTCCTCGGCGGCGGCTTAATCTGGCGTTTTCTGCCCGCGCCGCGCAAGCTCCCGACCGCGAAAAAGCCGGGGTTTGTCCACACCTTCACGCTGGCCTGGCAGACGCCGCTGCTGGGCTGGATCATGGTGGTTGAAATCGCCACCCTGAGCTATCTCTGGGGGAGCAGCGCCTGGCTACCCGCGTGGCTGCGTGACGAGCACCACTTCTCGCTGCATGCCACGGGCTGGCTTGCGGCGATCCCCTTCCTGCTCAGCCTGGGGTCAAAGTTTCTGGGTGGCGTGCTGCTCGACAAAATGCGTCCGGAACAGGCACCGGTGCTGTTTGTGGTGGGCGGGGCGATGACGGCGCTGTCCGTGGTCGCGCTGATGCTCAGCCATCAGCCTGCCTGGCTGGCGCTGTTTATGCTTTCGGCTAACGTCTTCTGGGGGCTACAGGGAGCGGCTATTCCGGCGGTGATCCAGCATCACGCCGCGCGTGAAGCGGTGGGTAGCGCTTACGGCATAATCAATGGGATCGGCAATATCTGCGCGGCGTTTATTCCGCTGCTGATGGGGATGGTGATGAGATCGGTGGGGTCGGTCAGTTCAGGCTTTTCGGTGCTGGTCGTCTCGCAGGTTGTCACCCTGCTTGCCGGGGGAATGTTGCTGCTGCGCATGCGGCGCGCAGCAGCAATCAGCACGTAAGGCTTATTCGCCTTTTTTCGCCGCCTGGATGTAGAGCATTTCCAGCGCCAGGGTCGCCGCGGCCAGCGCGGTGATCTCGGACTGGTCATAGGCCGGAGCCACTTCCACCACGTCCATCCCGACGATATTCAGATCCTTCAGGCCGCGCACCAGCTTGATGGCGCGGTCTGACGTCAGGCCGCCGATCACCGGCGTACCGGTACCCGGTGCGAATGCCGGATCCAGGCAGTCGATGTCGAAGGTCAGATAGACAGGCATGTCGCCGACGATCTGCTTAACCTGAACCAGAATATCGTCCACGCCGCGATCGTTCACCTGGCCCGCGTCGAGTACGGTGAAGCCGTTGTCTTTGTCGAACTCGGTGCGGATGCCGATCTGCACGGAGTGGTTCGGATCGATCAGGCCTTCTTTCGGCGCGGTATAGAACATGGTGCCATGGTCGAACTCGCAGCCGTTCGCGTAGGTGTCGGTGTGCGCATCGAAGTGCACCAGCGCCATTTTACCGAAGTGCTTCGCGTGGGCGCGCAGCAGCGGCAGGGTCACGAAGTGGTCACCGCCGAAGGAGAGCATGCGTTTACCGGCCGCCAGCAGCTTCTCGGCGTGCGCCTGCAATTTTTCGCTCATCTCACGCGCGTCACCGAAGGCGTACACCAGATCGCCGCAGTCCACCACGTTCAGGCGCTCGCGCATGTCGAAGTTCCACGGGAAGCGGTTGTGCTCCCAGGCCAGGTTAGTGGAAACCTGACGGATCGCCGCCGGGCCATGACGTCCACCCGCGCGACCGGACGTTGCCATGTCGAACGGTACGCCGGTGATCACCCAGTCAGCATCGCTGTCGTACGGCTGGAAGTTCATCGGAAGGCGTAAAAAACCAAACGCGTTAGATACCAGAGAGTTATCGTACTGATGACCTAAAGTGCTCATGTCCTGACCTCTTATAAAGTCGATACATTAAAAACAGATGAAAAAAAATCCCCTCCGCGTCGTTAAACCCGACGAGGAAGGGATTGATTCGTAAATCGCATATTGGGGCGAATTATCGCCGTTAATTCATACGGGTTCAAGTGAGTATAGCATTCTGCCGGATGGCGGCTTCGCCTTCTCCGGCCTACATTCGTAGGCCCGGTAAGCGCAGCGCCACCGGGCATCGGCGGCACAGCGGCCTGATGCCCTCACCCCGCCCCTCTCCCACAGGGAGAGGGAGGTTTTCTTACTCGTCTTCCAGATACGTATACCCGTACAGACCCGCTTCAAACTCTTCCAGGAACTGCTGCTGCAAGGCATCGTCCAGACCGGTGTTTTTGACCTGATCGCGGAACTGGGTGAGCAGTTTTTTCGGATCCAGCTGAACGTATTCGAGCATGTCCGCCACGGTGTCCCCTTCGTCGGACAGCTCAACCTCCACGCTGCCGTCAGGGAAGACAAACACGTCAACCGCTTCGGTATCACCGAACAGGTTGTGCATGTTGCCGAGGATCTCCTGATACGCACCCACCATAAAGAAGCCCAGCATTGGCGGGTTCTCCGGATCGTACTCCGGCATTGGCATCGTCGTTGCGATACCGTCGCCGTCGACGTAGTGGTCAATCGCGCCATCGGAGTCACAGGTGATGTCCAGCAGCACGGCGCGGCGTTCAGGGGCGTGGTTCAGCCCTTCCAGCGGCAGAACCGGGAACAGCTGGTCGATACCCCAGGCATCCGGCATCGACTGGAACAGGGAGAAGTTGACGTACATTTTGTCCGCCATACGCTCCTGCAACTCGTCGATAATTGGACGGTGCGCGCGGTTGCTCGGGTCGAGCTGTTTCTGCACTTCGTGGCACATATTCAGATAGAGCTGCTCCGCCCACGCGCGCTCTTGCAGGCTGAAGGTGCCTGACGAGTAGCCGACGTGAATATCGTGCAGGTCCATCTGGCTGTCGTGCAGCCATTCGCGCAGGGAACGACGCGTGCCCGGCTCGTGCATCTCCTGCCAGGTTTCCCACATGCTTTGCAGGGAACGTGGAGCATCGTCTGCCGGAGGCGTGGCTTCGGTGATTTCGCTACGCTCAACGCCGATGATGTTAGAGACCAGTACCGTATGGTGTGCAGTGACCGCGCGGCCAGATTCGGTGATCACCGTCGGGTGCGGCAGGCCGTGCTCTTCGCAGGCATCGCCAATCGCCCAGATGATGTTGTTGGCATATTCGTTCAGGCCGTAGTTTACCGAGCAGTCAGACTGCGAGCGGGTCCCTTCGTAGTCCACGCCCAGGCCGCCGCCCACGTCAAAGCACTGAATATTCACGCCGAGCTTATGCAGCTCAACGTAGAAACGCGCGGATTCACGCACGCCGGTGGCGATGTCGCGAATATTGGCCATCTGCGAGCCGAGGTGGAAGTGCAGCAGCTGAATGCTGTCCAGACGACCGCGCTCGCGCAGAATTTCCACCAGCTGAAGCACCTGGTTCGCCGCGAGGCCGAACTTGGATTTTTCACCGCCGGAAGATTGCCATTTACCGGAACCCTGCGACGCCAGTCGCGCACGCACGCCAAGGCGTGGGATGACGTTCAGACGCTCGGCCTCTTCCAGCACGATCGCGATTTCGGTCATCTTCTCGATCACCAGATAGACCTTGTGGCCCATCTTCTCGCCAATCAGCGCCAGACGAATGTATTCGCGGTCTTTATAGCCGTTACAGACAATCACCGACCGGGTCATGCCCGCGTGCGCCAGAACCGCCATCAGCTCCGCTTTAGAGCCGGCTTCCAGGCCCAGCGGCTCGCCGGAGTGGATCAGGGACTCAATCACGCGACGGTGCTGGTTGACCTTGATCGGGTAAACGAGGAAATAGTCGCCGTTATAACCATACGATTCCCGCGCGCGTTTGAACGCGGCGTTAATAGAACGCAGGCGATGTTGCAGGATCTGCGGGAAGCAGAACAGTGCAGGCAAGCGCTGACCCTGCGCTTCACGGGTTTTCACCAGTTTAGCGAGATCCACGCGCGCTTCCGGGACGTCCGGATCCGGGCAGACACTGATGTGGCCCAGCTCGTTAACGTCGTAGTAGTTATTGCCCCACCAGGCAATATTGTAAGTGCGCAGCATCTTGCTGGCTTCCTGGGAGCTCATCGCAACCTCCTGCATAGAACGTAGTACACCCTGTTCGCCTGCTGACGAAGGCGAAAGCGAAGACATGTCGTCAGACATAGCGAACCTCAACTCTTTGTATTAAGTGTAAAACAGTTGACTACTATCGCAGCGTTATACGGCGATAACAACCCATTAACGGCTCCATTTCCCAGCAGAGTATGCTGAAATCCAGACCGTGCGACCGGTTTCTTATTCATATCATTGTAAAACACGTATCCGAACTCTGTATGACAAGGTTCGGCGAAACCACGAGAAAACTCCTGTATTAACAAGAGCGCCCTTGTTCAGTTTTCACAAAGCGTGACCGGCTCTGGAATCCTGAGAAGCACCGAGATGGGTATAACATCGGCAGGTGTTTAGACCAGAAGTGCGGGTGGGAATCAAATGCGCGCCAGAACGGCTGCGCTGAATGAGCGGAAAACGATGGTTCATTATCTGGTATCACCTCCACGGCCGCCTCTGCTGAAACGGACCACAAGCCAAAGCTAAAAGTTCACTGCTTAACCCGGCTGGAAGTGGCGACACGATGTGTTCATCGAGCGCTTATTTTATATGAGCCGCGCGCCGCGTTTTATACCGAGAAGGTCGCTAAAAAGCAAAACAAAAATGCGCAGGTTGCCAGCGTCGTCAGGAAAAATTTCCAGCCGTGTTTTCAACGCAGTGAGAGGTGAGTCAAAAAAAACTGGAAATCGGGTGAAGAAGTGACCTAAAATAGACGTCCAGATGTTAATCCATCCATACCGATTAACACTCAGACTGCCAGTGTCAAAATCCTGTAGGCCTTGGTAGAATTATCTCCTATGGCTATTCCACACAGCAGCTTGAGCTAACCAAATTCCTCTTAGGTGAAATAAAACATGGCAAAACACCTGTTTACGTCCGAGTCCGTATCAGAAGGACATCCTGATAAAATTGCTGACCAAATCTCCGATGCGGTGCTGGATGCGATCCTCGCGCAGGATCCAAAGGCGCGCGTAGCGTGTGAAACCTATGTCAAAACCGGCATGGTTCTGGTTGGCGGTGAGATCACCACCAGCGCATGGGTTGATATCGAAGAGATCACCCGTAACACGGTGCGTGAGATCGGCTATGTACATTCTGATATGGGCTTTGATGCCAACTCCTGCGCCGTACTGAGCGCGATTGGCAAACAGTCTCCGGACATCAACCAGGGCGTTGACCGTGCCGATCCGCTGGAACAGGGCGCGGGCGACCAGGGCCTGATGTTCGGCTACGCAACCAACGAAACCGACGTGCTGATGCCAGCGCCGGTGACCTACGCCCACCGCCTGGTGCAGCGTCAGGCTGAAGTACGTAAAAACGGCACCCTGCCGTGGCTGCGTCCGGATGCGAAAAGCCAGGTGACCTTCCAGTATGACGACGGGAAAATCGTCGGTATTGATGCCGTGGTTCTTTCCACGCAGCATGCTGAAGAGATTGACCAGAAATCCCTGCAAGAAGCGGTGATGGATGAGATCATCAAGCCGGTTCTGCCAACTGAATGGCTGAGCTCTGCGACCAAATTTTTCATCAACCCAACCGGACGCTTTGTTATCGGCGGCCCAATGGGTGACTGCGGTCTGACCGGTCGTAAAATCATCGTAGATACCTACGGCGGCATGGCACGTCACGGCGGCGGCGCATTCTCCGGTAAAGATCCGTCTAAAGTTGACCGTTCTGCGGCGTACGCTGCACGTTATGTGGCGAAAAACATCGTTGCTGCCGGTCTGGCTGACCGCTGTGAGATCCAGGTTTCCTACGCCATCGGCGTGGCTGAGCCAACCTCCATCATGGTGGAAACCTTCGGTACTGAAAAAGTGCCTTCTGAACAGCTGACCCTGCTGGTGCGTGAGTTCTTCGACCTGCGTCCATACGGTCTGATTCAGATGCTGGATCTGCTGCACCCAATCTACCAGGAAACCGCAGCGTACGGTCACTTTGGTCGCGAACATTTCCCATGGGAAAAAACCGACAAAGCCGCCCTGCTGCGTGATGCTGCCGGTCTAAAATAATCGACTGCCAGTAGCTTAAACAGGCCAGCCTTTGTGCTGGCCTTTTTTATGTCGGGTGGCAGCTATGCCTTACCCGACCTACGGGTCGTGAGTTTTTGTAGGCCGGATAAGGCACAGTCGCCACTCGGCAATGTTTGAAACCGTTTACACCTCACTCTCTATACCCCGCTTTCAGAATATTCTCTTTGCATGATCGCATTTCTTCTGCTGTTACATTCCCTTTCAGTTAAGTCTGAAATTTGTGCAAACGCGATGCACATCAATTAATTTACCTCTATATTTTCAAAGCTTTAATTATTTTTACGGTTACAAGCTAGTGTAACCGATTACACCGTTGTGATTTGACTCACATATTTTTATGAGCCGCTCACCTACTCTTAATATCGTAAAAACTGATAACCCAACTGGAGGGCATAATGCCTGACAATAATAAACAGGGGCGTACGTCCAATAAGGCAATGACGTTCTTCGTCTGCTTCCTCGCCGCTCTGGCAGGATTACTCTTTGGCCTGGATATTGGCGTAATTGCCGGTGCATTACCTTTCATCACCGATGAGTTCCAGATTAGCGCACACACTCAGGAATGGGTGGTTAGCTCCATGATGTTCGGTGCCGCCGTCGGCGCGGTCGGCAGCGGCTGGCTCTCCTTTAAGCTCGGGCGTAAAAAGAGCCTGATGATCGGCGCGATCCTGTTCGTTGCCGGCTCACTGTTCTCTGCCGCTGCGCCTAACGTTGAAGTGCTGATCATCTCCCGCGTGCTGCTCGGTTTGGCAGTGGGCGTGGCGTCTTATACTGCCCCGCTGTACCTGTCTGAGATCGCTCCGGAAAAAATCCGCGGCAGCATGATTTCCATGTATCAGCTGATGATCACCATCGGTATTCTGGGGGCTTATCTCTCGGATACCGCATTCAGCTACAGCGGCGCATGGCGCTGGATGCTGGGCGTCATCATCATTCCTGCCGTCCTGCTGCTGATTGGCGTCTTCTTCCTGCCGGACAGCCCGCGCTGGTTTGCCGCCAAACGCCGCTTCCATGATGCCGAACGCGTGCTCTTACGCCTGCGTGATACCAGCGCCGAAGCCAAAAACGAGCTGGAAGAGATCCGCGAAAGCCTGAAGGTCAAACAGTCCGGCTGGGCGCTGTTCAAAGAGAACAGCAACTTCCGCCGCGCGGTGTTCCTCGGTGTGCTGTTACAGATCATGCAACAGTTCACCGGGATGAACGTTATCATGTATTACGCGCCGAAAATCTTTGAACTGGCGGGCTACACCAACACCACCGAGCAGATGTGGGGCACCGTGATCGTCGGCCTGACCAACGTGCTGGCGACCTTTATCGCTATCGGTCTGGTGGACCGCTGGGGACGTAAGCCAACCCTGACGCTGGGCTTCCTGGTGATGGCCGTCGGGATGGGCGTGCTGGGTACCATGATGCACATGGGCATTCACTCTCCAACGGCACAGTACTTCGCCGTGGCGATGCTGCTGATGTTTATCATTGGGTTTGCGATGAGCGCCGGTCCGCTGATTTGGGTGCTGTGCTCTGAGATCCAGCCGCTGAAAGGGCGTGATTTTGGTATCACCTGCTCTACCGCAACCAACTGGATTGCCAACATGATCGTCGGCGCAACGTTCCTGACCATGCTCAATACCCTGGGTAACGCCAATACCTTCTGGGTCTACGCCGGTCTGAACCTGTTCTTTATTGTTCTCACTATCTGCCTGGTTCCTGAAACAAAACATGTTTCACTGGAACACATTGAACGTAACCTGATGAAAGGTCGTCCTCTGCGCGAAATCGGCGCACACGACTGATCCTCCTGCGGGAGGCGCCTCTTGCGCCTCCCCGCTTCCCGCTTTATGCTCTGCCCCTATGAAAGCACCCCGTCTCCCCATCGCCATTCAGCAAGCCGTTATGCGCAGCCTGCGGGAAAAACTCGCCCAGGCCAACCTGAAGCTCGGCCGCAATTATCCTGAACCGAAGCTGGTCTATCAGCAGCGTGGCACCGCGGCAGGCACCGCCTGGCTGGAAGCCTACGAGATCCGCCTCAACCCGGTGTTGATGATGGAAAACCAGCAGGCGTTTATCGACGAGGTCGTCCCGCACGAACTGGCGCACCTGCTGGTGTGGAAACACTTTGGCCGCGTCGCGCCGCACGGCAAAGAGTGGAAATGGATGATGGAGGCGGTGCTCGGCGTTCCGGCTCGCCGCACCCATCAGTTCGAGCTGGAATCGGTACGCCGCAATACTTTCCCCTACCGCTGCCAGTGCCAGCAGCACCAGCTTACCGTCCGCCGCCATAACCGCGTGGTGCGCGGCGAGGCCACCTACCGCTGCGTAAAGTGCGGCGAACCGCTGGTTGCGGAATAATCAACTGAACTTTCAGGAACTTTCCTGATCTGACTGATTGCATACGGGAACAACATTCGTTACGTTGCGGGCTCGTTTTGACACGGAGTGTAAGATGTCCCGTAATGTTTCTCTCGCGGTCGCTTTTCTGGCGACAGCGCTCTCCGGCCATGCTCTGGCCGACGGTATTCACAGTTTCTCTCAGGCAAAAACCGCAGGCGTAAAGATTAACGCCGACGTACCGGGTGATTTCTACTGCGGCTGTAAAATTAACTGGCAGGGTAAAAAAGGGGTCGTGGATCTGGGATCCTGCGGCTATAAGGTGCGCAAGAACGAGAACCGCGCCAGCCGAATCGAATGGGAACACGTTGTTCCGGCCTGGCAGTTTGGTCACCAGCGCCAGTGCTGGCAGGACGGTGGACGTAAAAATTGCGCAAAAGATCCGGTCTACCGCCAGATGGAAAGCGATATGCACAACCTGCAACCCGCCGTGGGTGAGGTCAATGGCGACCGCGGAAACTTCATGTACAGCCAGTGGAACGGTGGCGAAGGCCAGTACGGTCAGTGCGCGATGAAGGTCGATTTCAAAGAGAAAGTCGCCGAACCGCCTGCCCGCGCACGCGGCAGCATCGCCCGCACATACTTCTATATGCGCGACCGCTACGATCTCAACCTTTCCCGCCAGCAGACGCAGCTCTTCAATGCCTGGGACAAGCTCTACCCGATGACGGACTGGGAATGCCAGCGCGACGAACGTATCGCCAAAGTCCAGGGGAATCACAACCCTTACGTCCAGCGGGCTTGCCAGGCGCAAAAGAGCTAACCTACACTACGGCAATTCGCTTATATCGCATGACACATGGAATTTCTGACTATGCGCATCCCTCGCATCTATCACCCTGAACTGATTACCCCAGGCGGCGAAATCGCCCTGTCTGATGATGCCGCAAACCATGTAGGCCGCGTGCTGCGCATGGGGGCAGGCCAGGCGATTCAGCTCTTTGACGGCTCTAATCAGGTTTTCGACGCTGAAATTACGCGCGCCGATAAAAAAAGCGTGCACGTGAAGGTGCTGCGTGGCGACGTGGACGACCGGGAATCCCCGCTGCACATTCACCTGGGCCAGGTGATGTCGCGTGGGGAAAAGATGGAGTTCACCATTCAGAAATCCATTGAACTGGGTGTAAGCCTCATTACGCCACTTTTTTCTGAGCGCTGCGGCGTTAAACTGGATGCGGAACGTCTGAACAAAAAGATCCAGCAGTGGCAAAAAATTGCCATTGCGGCCTGCGAACAGAGCGGCCGCAACCGTATCCCGGAGATCCGCCCGGCGATGGATCTGGAGGACTGGTGTGCAGAAGAGGAGAGCGGGCTTAAGCTCAATCTTCATCCGCGCGCCAGCGCCAGCATCAATACGCTGCCGCTGCCCGTTGAGCGTGTACGCCTGCTGATTGGCCCGGAAGGCGGCCTGTCGGCTGACGAAATTGCCATGACGGCGCGTTACCAGTTTACTGATATTCTGTTGGGACCTCGCGTTCTGCGCACTGAGACAACGGCACTCACCGCCATTACCGCGCTACAGGTGCGATTTGGCGATCTGGGTTGAAGCAAAGCCTGACCCATAACCGGAGAAGAAGATGATTAAGCTCGGCATCGTGATGGACCCCATCGCAAACATTAACATCAAGAAAGACTCCAGCTTCGCTATGCTGCTGGAAGCGCAGCGTCGCGGCTATGAACTCCACTATATGGAGATGAACGATCTTTACCTGATCAACGGTGAAGCCCGCGCACGCACCCGCATCGTTAACGTCGAGCAGAACTACGAAAAATGGTACGAATTCGGTACCGAGCAGGATATTGCCCTGGCCGACCTTAACGTGATCCTGATGCGTAAAGATCCACCGTTCGACACCGAATACATTTACGCCACCTATATCCTTGAGCGTGCTGAAGAGAAAGGAACGCTGATCGTCAACAAGCCGCAGAGCCTGCGCGACTGCAACGAGAAGCTCTATACCGCATGGTTCTCTGACCTGACGCCGGAAACGCTCGTCACCCGCAGCAAAACGCAGCTGAAAGCATTCTGGCAGAAGCACGGCGACATCATCATGAAGCCGCTGGACGGCATGGGCGGCGCGTCGATCTTCCGCGTGAAAGAGGGCGATCCGAACATTGGCGTGATTGCCGAAACGCTGACCGAGCTGGGAACCCGCTACTGCATGGCGCAGAACTATCTGCCGGCCATTAAAGACGGCGACAAGCGTGTGCTGGTCGTAGACGGCGAGCCGGTGCCTTACTGCCTGGCGCGTATCCCGCAGGGAGGGGAAACCCGTGGCAACCTGGCGGCCGGCGGCCGTGGCGAACCGCGTCCGTTAAGCGAAAGCGACTGGGAAATTGCCCGCCGCGTCGGCCCTACTCTGAAAGCCAAAGGCCTGATCTTCGTCGGCCTCGATATCATCGGCGATCGCCTGACCGAAGTGAACGTCACCAGTCCGACCTGCATTCGTGAAATCGAAGCGGAATTCCCGATCTCGATCACCGGAATGCTGATGGACGCTATCGAAAAACGTTTACAGAAATAACCTGTGACAGCGCCTGTGTTTATCCCCATACTGGGCGCTGTCGCTTTTTAAACCAGGAAACAGTACCTCTGACAATGAATTTACAGCATCACTTTCTTATTGCCATGCCTGCTCTCCAGGATCCGATTTTCCGCCGCTCCGTGGTCTATATCTGCGAATACAACGAAGACGGCGCGATGGGGATTATCATCAATAAGCCGCTGGAAAACCTCCAGGTGGAAGGCATTCTGGACAAGCTGAAAATCCCTGCGGAAGCGCGGCTGCCGGAAATCCGTCTCGATAAACCGGTGATGCTCGGCGGCCCGCTTGCAGAAGATCGTGGCTTTATCCTGCATACCCCGCCGGTTTTCTCGTCCAGCATTCGTATCTCCGATAACACCGTCGTCACCACCTCTCGCGACGTGCTTGAAACGCTGGGCACTGCCAGTCAGCCTTCTGAGGTGCTGGTTGCGCTCGGTTACGCCTCCTGGGAAAAAGGGCAGCTGGAACAAGAAATTCTGGACAACGCCTGGCTGACAGCCCCTGCGGATATGAATATCCTGTTTAAAACCCCTATCGCCGATCGCTGGCGTGACGCGGCAAAACTGATTGGCATTGATATTCTGACTATGCCTGGCGTTGCGGGGCACGCGTAATGAGCGGCACCCTTCTCGCCTTCGACTTCGGCACCAAAAGCATCGGCGTCGCTGTGGGTCAACGGATCACCGGCACCGCCCGCCCGCTCACGGCGCTGAAAGCTAACGACGGCACGCCGGACTGGAACCTTATTGAGCGCTTGCTCAAAGAGTGGCAGCCGGACGACGTAATTGTCGGCCTGCCGCTAAACATGGACGGCACCGAGCAACCGCTTACCGCCCGCGCGCGCAAATTCGCGAACAAAATCCATGGCCGCTTTGGCGTCTCCGTTAAGCTGCACGATGAACGTTTAAGCACCGTCGAGGCACGCGCTGGCCTGTTCGAGCACGGAGGCTTCCGGGCGTTGAACAAAGGCAGCGTGGATTCAGCTTCAGCCGTCATTATCCTCGAAAGCTATTTCGAACAGGGTTACTGAGCGCCGGGGCCTACAGCCGCCCCTGCGCCCGTCGCTCCGCCAGACTCTGCTCAAAGTTCTGCATTCCCGCCTGCTGCCCCGTTTGAATAATGCCCGGCAGTTGCCAGGTTTTGCCTTCGCGGATCAGGTTGGCCGCCGCCGACGTATTCACCAGCAGCTCATACAGCGCCACGCGCCCGCCCTGGACATCCTGACGCAGCTTCTGCGCCAGGACCGCACGCAGGCTTCCCGCCAGCTGATTACGCACCGGATCTTTCTCCTGCGCCGGAAAGGTGTCGACCAGGCGCTCGATCGCCTGCGCCGCGCCGCGCGTATGCAGCGTGGCTAACACCAGATGGCCGGTTTCCGCCGCCGTCAGCGCCAGGCGTATCGTCTCGCTGTCGCGCAGCTCACCAAGCAGAATCACATCCGGATCTTCACGCAGCGCGCTGCGTAGCGCCTCGGCAAAGGACGGGCTGTGCTGGCCTATCTCCCGCTGCTGGATCAGGCAACGTTCGCTCTGGTACATAAACTCCACCGGATCTTCCAGGGTCAGAATATGCCCGTCTGTCTGATGATTGAGGAAATCGACCATCGCGGCCAGGGTGGTCGATTTTCCGCTGCCGGTGGCGCCGGTGACCAGAATCAGGCCATTGTCATTAGACAGCAGTTCCGGGATCGCTCGCGGCACACCTAACGCAGAGAGCTGCGGGCACGTCAGCGGCAACAGCCGCAGCGCAATCGAAACGCCGTGCATATGCTTAAACGCACTGCCGCGCAGCCGCTGACCGTCTGCGAGGGTAACGGCAAAATCCACCTGCCCGTTTGCCCACCATGCGCCCTGCTGTTCATCGTTGAGCCACGCTTTTAATAACGCCTCCACATCCGGGGGCGGAAACGGCGCAGGTTCAAGACGGCCTGACCTGCGCCAGCGCGGTGGCGAATCACTGCACAGGTGTAGATCGGAGACGTTATGCTTTACACTAAGGGCCACAATTTCTTCCACATCCATAGACTACTCCTCGGAAAATGAACGACATTGCGCATAACCTGGCACAGGTCCGGGACAAAATCTCAGCCGCGGCAACGCGTTGCGGCCGTGCTCCAGAAGAAATTACGTTGCTTGCAGTCAGCAAAACTAAGCCTGCGAGCGCCATCGCAGAAGCGATAGCCGCCGGTCATCGTGCCTTTGGTGAAAACTATGTGCAGGAAGGCGTGGATAAAATTCGCGCTTTCCGGGAACGGGGAAATACAGACCTGCAATGGCACTTTATCGGTCCGCTACAGTCGAACAAAAGCCGTCTGGTAGCAGAGCACTTTGACTGGTGCCATACCATCGATCGTCTGCGCATCGCTACCCGTCTGAGCGACCAGCGCCCTATGGATATGCCAGCGCTTAACGTGCTGATTCAAATCAACATCAGCGATGAAAACAGCAAGTCTGGCATTACGCTGGGCGAACTGGATGCGCTGGCGGCGGACGTGGCGGCGCTGCCGCGTTTAACCCTGCGCGGGCTGATGGCTATCCCGGCGCCAGAGTCAAGTTATGAAAGGCAGTTTGCCGTGGCACAGCAAATGGCTGTAGCATTTGAGGCGCTTAAGGCGCGCTATGACACGGTAGACACGCTTTCTCTGGGCATGTCGGATGATATGGAAGCCGCCATCGCGGCAGGCAGCACCATGGTGCGCATCGGCACGGCAATTTTCGGTGCGCGCGATTACCCCCAATAATAAGGAAACCTGAGGAACGCCATGAAGACGTTGACTTTCCTGCTTTCAACGGTCATTGAACTGTATACGATGGCGCTGCTGTTGCGCGTCTGGATGCAGTGGGCCCGTTGTGATTTTTACAATCCATTCTCACAATTTATCGTGAAAATCACGCAGCCCGTTGTGGGGCCGCTTCGCCGCGTCATTCCGGCAATGGGGCCAATTGACAGTTCATCTCTGCTGATGGCGTTTATTCTGAGCGTTATCAAAGCGATCGTGCTGTTTATGGTCATCACTTTCCAGCCGATTATCTGGATTTCAGCCGTTCTGATCCTGGTTAAAACCGTCGGCTCGCTAATCTTCTGGGTCCTGCTGGTGATGGCGATCATGAGCTGGGTAAGCCGGGGCCGTAGCCCGGTGGAGTACGCGTTGATTCAGCTGACTGAACCGTTACTGCGTCCGATTCGTAGCCTGCTGCCTGCAATGGGCGGAATCGACTTCTCCCCGATGCTTCTCGTTCTGCTGCTGTACGTGCTGAATATGGGTATCGCGGAACTGTTACAGGCGACGGGTAATATGCTGCTGCCGGGGCTGTGGATGGCGTTATGAGTGCAGTTAGCCCCTGCGCCGACGGGCTGGTTTTACGGCTGTACATTCAGCCGAAAGCCAGCCGCGACAGTATTGTTGGGCTGCATGGCGACGAGCTAAAAGTCGCCATCACTGCCCCGCCGGTTGACGGCCAGGCGAATGCGCATCTGACCAAATATCTGGCTAAACAGTTTCGCGTCGCTAAAAGCCAGGTCGTCATTGAGAAAGGTGAACTTGGCCGGCATAAACAGGTAAAAATCCTTAACCCGCAATCTATCCCGACGGAAGTCGCGGCTCTGACAGAACAGGACTAAACCATGCAGAAAGTTGTTCTCGCCACCGGTAACGCCGGTAAAGTGCGCGAGCTGGCCTCGCTATTAAATGATTTTGGGCTGGACGTGGTCGCTCAGACCGAGCTGGGCGTGGACTCCGCCGAAGAGACCGGCCTGACGTTTATCGAAAACGCCATTCTGAAAGCGCGCCACGCCGCGCAGATCACCGGACTGCCCGCGATAGCCGATGACTCCGGTCTGGCCGTAGATTTTCTGGGCGGTGCGCCGGGGATTTACTCCGCCCGCTATTCCGGGGTGGACGCCACCGACCAGCAGAATCTGGAAAAGCTGCTTGTGGCCCTGAAAGACGTCCCTGACGAACAGCGTACCGCGCAGTTCCACTGCGTGCTGGTCTACATGCGTCACGCGGAAGATCCCACGCCGATTGTCTGTCACGGCAGCTGGCCGGGCGTGATCACCCGTGAAGCGGCGGGCAACGGCGGCTTTGGTTACGACCCGATTTTCTTTGTCCCGACCGAGGGAAAAACCGCTGCGGAACTCACCCGCGAAGAGAAAAGCGCGATCTCCCACCGTGGACGCGCCCTGAAACTGTTACTGGAAGCACTGCGTAATGGCTAATTTGCCGCCTCTGAGTCTTTATATTCACATCCCATGGTGCGTGCAGAAATGCCCGTACTGCGATTTCAACTCGCACGCGCTGAAGGGCGAAGTGCCGCACGATGATTACGTCGCGCATCTGCTGGCCGATCTGGATGCTGATGTACCGTACGCACAGGGACGTGAAGTGAAGACCATTTTTATTGGTGGCGGTACACCGAGCCTGCTGTCAGGCCCGGCGATGCAGACGCTGCTGGACGGCGTGCGCGCACGCCTGAACCTGGCAGCGGACGCTGAAATTACGATGGAAGCCAACCCCGGCACCGTTGAGGCCGATCGTTTCGTCGAGTATCAGCGTGCGGGCGTGAACCGTATCTCTATCGGCGTGCAGAGCTTTAGCGAGCCAAAGCTGAAGCGTCTGGGGCGTATCCACGGTCCGGAAGAGGCAAAGCGCGCGGCAAACCTGGCAACGAGGCTTGGGCTGCGCAGTTTCAACCTCGACCTGATGCACGGCCTGCCGGATCAGTCGCTCGAAGAAGCGCTGGACGATTTGCGTCAGGCGATTGAACTGAACCCGCCGCATCTGTCGTGGTATCAGCTGACCATTGAGCCGAACACCCTGTTTGGCTCGCGCCCGCCGGTGCTGCCGGACGACGACGCGCTGTGGGATATCTTCGAGCAGGGCCACCAGCTTTTGACCGCGGCGGGGTATCAGCAATATGAAACGTCGGCGTATGCGAAGCCGGGCTATCAGTGTCAGCACAATCTGAACTACTGGCGTTTTGGCGACTATCTCGGGATTGGCTGCGGCGCGCACGGCAAAGTGACCTTCCCGGACGGGCGCATTTTGCGTACCGCTAAAACGCGTCACCCGCGCGGGTATATGGAAGGCCGCTACCTGGAGCGTCAGCACGACGTCGAGGCGGCGGATAAGCCGTTTGAGTTCTTTATGAACCGCTTCCGTCTGCTGGAAGCCGCCCCGCGCGCGGAGTTTGCGCGTTATACCGGGCTGCCGGAGTCGGTGATTCGTCCGCAGATTGACGAGGCGCTGGCGCAGGGGTATCTGACCGAGTGTGATGAGTCCTGGCAGATCACCGAGCACGGCAAGCTGTTCTTAAACTCCCTTCTTGAGCTGTTCCTCGCTGAAAATCCTGAAGGCTGATTCAGGATTTTGCATCCCGTTCTGCTGGCTGAGGGAAAGGCTGGCAGAGTGTGGGGATGGAAACAATTCGTTCATACGCAAAGCAGCTCAGACGCGAGCTGACACAGGAAGAAAGGCGGCTTTGGTATTTACTGCGCAGCCGCCGTTTCGAAAATTATAAATTTCGCCGACAGCACCCGGTAGGTCACTACATTCTGGATTTCGCCTGTTGCGCGGCTCGCCTGGCCGTTGAGCTGGATGGCGGACAACATGATGAAAATCAGGAATACGATCGACAAAGGACATTATGGTTAAACCATAAGGGCTGGCACGTTATTCGATTCTGGAACAACGAACTCTGGAATAACGAAGAGGCGGTGTTAGAAAGGATCCTTGAAACGCTGCAAGCGCTGCAACCCTCACCCCGGCCCTCTCCCTGAAAGGGAGAGGGGGCAAACCACCCCCCTCGCCCCTTTAGGAAAAGGGTTAATGTGAGGGCGCAAACTATTCCCTCGCCCCGTTGGGGAAAGGGTGAAAGTGAGGGGGCAAACCATTCCCTCGCCCCTGAGGGAAAGGGTTAAAGTGAGGGAGCAAACTATTCCCTCGCCCCTTTGGGGAGAGGGTTAGGGTGAGGGGCGAAGTGCATTACTTCAACGTCCCCACCAGCGCCTTCCGGCTGTCTTCCAGAGACACCACGCGTTTACACACGTCTTTACCGAACTGCTGGAAATCGGCTTCCTGATTCTTCCACTCGTTCTGAATCGAGGTTTGCAGTCCGCCCAGGCTACCCAGTACACCCTGCAACGGATTACCGCCGCCCTTCAGCACCGCTTTGGCGCCCATCTCGTTGATGCTGTCCTGGAGAATGCCGCCCATCGCCTGGTTCACCAGTTGCTGACCGTCGGCACGCACCTGATCGATCGCCTTATAGTGGAATGTCAGGCCATCAGAGCGCGTCTCGATAATACGGTTCATCTGCTCTTTCAGCTGTTTATCCAGCTTCGTCAGGCGGGTGCGCATATTGCTGCTCTCCCCCACCTCTTTGGTGATGATTTTATCCAGCGCCACGCGGCTTTTCTCGACGCGGGTCAGCGCGCCATCGTTGATCCAGGGCAGCGCGGTACGCAACTCGGCCTGGTAGTCCATCGCCTGCTCGCGCTGGGCGGCCGTCAGGTTTTGCGGTTTGCCGTTAAAGGTCACGTTGCCATCCGGCGTAATCACCAGATTGCCATTCTCGCCCTTAACCTGCACGGTTTGCGGACTCAGCACCACGTCATCACGCGGGGTGACGCTACATTTATACTCCGCATGGGCGGTGGATCCGATTGCCAGTAAAGCAACAGCCAGCAACGTTTTGCGCATCTTAAACACTCCCTCAGACAAAATGGGCCAGCTAATGCTGGCCCCGTTCTTGCTTTATTAGTCCCACCAAACGTCGAAAAGTTCGCTAACGCGGACATCTTCCAGTTTGTGGTCTTCAAGCCATTTGCGTACCAGCGCCTGATGCTCTTCGGTGCATTTCCCCACTTCCTGGGTGCAAATCAGACCTTCCCACGCCAGATAGCCGCTACCGTCGAAGGCCAGCTTGTTTGGCTCGATCACCTCGTTGATAAACGCATCAACGTCCTGATCGATCTGCTCCACACTGGTGCCTTCCGGGAAACGCCAGGCAACAGAGAAACCCACTTCCTGGAATTCTTCGATGTGCATCTTTTTACGCAGACGACGGCTACGATTCTTTGCCATTATTTCACCCTCTCGAACATTAAGTCCCATACGCCGTGACCAAGACGATGGCCACGCTGTTCAAATTTTGTCACCGGACGTGAATCCGGACGCGGTACGTAGTCGTTGCTTTCAGACTGATTTTTATACCCGTCCAGGGACGACATCACTTCCAGCATATGTTCCGCATAAGGTTCCCAGTCGGTCGCCATGTGGAAGACGCCGCCCAGCTTAAGCTTGCTTTTCACCAGCTCGGCAAACGGTGCCTGAACGATACGGCGTTTATTATGACGCGCTTTGTGCCATGGGTCAGGGAAAAAGAGCTGAACCATGTTCAAAGAATTGTCAGGAATCATTTTGTGCAGCACTTCCACCGCGTCGTGACACATGACGCGCAGGTTCTCAACGCCCTCTTCGTGGGCCGTTGCCAGGCACGCGCCGACGCCCGGCGAGTGTACTTCAATGCCGAGGAAGTTCTGCTCCGGGCGCGCTTTCGCCATGGTCACCAGCGAGGTGCCCATGCCAAAACCAATCTCCAGCGTCACTGGCGCGTCTCGGCCAAACAGGTCGGTGAAGTCGAGCGGCTGCTCGCTGAACTCAACGCCCATCACCGGCCAGTAGTTGTCCAGCGCGTGTTGCTGCCCTTTTGTCAGGCGGCCCTGACGGCGGACAAAGCTGCGAATACGGCGCAGCGGGCGACCGTTTTCATCAAATTCCGGTGAAATGACGTCGTTTTTCATAAAAGAGTTGTCTGCTTGTGAGAATGTTCGGGAAACGGGCATTATCCAAAGTTAAGGCTTCTATGCAAGCATGGGAAAGATCCGGTTTACAGCAGATTGACGCTGTGCTGCAATCTGCGTCCCTGATTAAGCGAATCGATGACCATGCAAGCCTCTCAATTTTCAGCCCAGGTGCTGGACTGGTACGACAAATACGGGCGTAAAACCCTGCCCTGGCAAATTGAAAAAACGCCTTACAAAGTATGGCTCTCCGAGGTGATGTTGCAACAAACGCAGGTCGCGACGGTCATTCCTTACTTCGAGCGTTTTATGGCGCGCTTCCCGACAATCACCGATCTGGCCAACGCGCCGCTGGACGAGGTACTGCACCTGTGGACAGGCCTCGGCTATTACGCCCGTGCGCGCAACCTGCACAAAGCCGCACAGCAGGTCTCCACCCGCCACAACGGTAAATTCCCGGAGACCTTTGACGAGGTGGCGGATTTGCCCGGCGTCGGGCGTTCAACCGCAGGCGCCATTCTCTCCCTCTCTTTAGGCAAACATTTCCCGATCCTCGACGGCAACGTCAAGCGCGTGCTGGCACGCTGCTACGCCGTAGATGGCTGGCCGGGCAAGAAAGAGGTTGAGAAACGCCTGTGGGAGATCAGTGAAGCGGTCACTCCGGCGAAAGGGGTGGAGCGTTTTAACCAGGCGATGATGGATCTGGGCGCGATGGTCTGCACCCGTTCAAAACCGAAGTGCGAACTTTGCCCGGTAAACAACCTCTGCGTGGCGTATGCGAACCACTCCTGGGCGCAGTATCCGGGGAAAAAACCGAAGCAGACGCTGCCTGAACGCACCGGGTACATGCTGCTGATGCAACATGGCGACGAGGTGTTTCTCGCCCAACGTCCGCCGAGTGGCCTGTGGGGTGGTCTATACTGCTTCCCACAGTTTGAGGATGAAGCCTCGCTTCGGGCATGGCTTGAACAGCACGGCATTGCGGCCGATACCCTGACACAACTCAACGCGTTCCGTCATACCTTCAGCCATTTCCATCTGGACATTGTGCCGATGTGGCTTCCCGTGTCCTCATTCACGTCGTGCATGGATGAAGGCACCGCTCTCTGGTATAACTTAGCGCAACCGCCATCAGTCGGGCTGGCGGCTCCCGTGGAGCGCCTGTTACAGCAATTACGTGTCGGTGCAATGGTTTAGCATCGGCAAGACAAAGAGGAATGAGTATGGCCAGAACCATTTTTTGTACTTTCCTACAGCGCGACGCTGAAGGCCAGGATTTCCAGCTCTACCCGGGCGATCTGGGTAAGCGCATCTATAACGAGATCTCCAAAGAAGCCTGGGGACAGTGGCAGAAGAAGCAGACCATGCTGATCAACGAGAAAAAGCTCAGCATGATGAACCCGGAACACCGCAAACTGCTGGAGCAGGAGATGGTGAACTTCCTGTTCGAAGGTAAAGACGTCCACATCGAAGGCTATACGCCACCGGAAAAATAATAACGCGCAGCTGCTGCCTGGCGGAGCTGCGCTTGCACGGGCCTACGGTTTTGTAGGTCGGGTAAGCGCAGCGCCACCCGGCAACAGCAACCCCAAAGCAAACACAACACGCACTCCCGGAATGATGAAAAAACTTTTAGCGCTAGCCCTTGTTGCGCCGTTGCTTGTGTCTTGTTCTTCCAAAAAAGGCGATGAATACAACGAAGCCTGGGTCAAGGACACCAACGGTTTTGACATTTTGATGGGGCAGTTTGCCCACAACATCGAGAACATATGGGGATTTAACGAAGTTCTTATTGCCGGACCGAAGGACTACGTTAAGTACACCGACGCCTATCAGACCCGTAGCCACATCAACTTCGATGACGGTACGATTACGGTTGAAACCATCGCGGGGACTGAACCTGCGGCGCATTTACGTCAGGCCATCATCAAAACCCTGCTGATGGGCGACGATCCGGGGTCTATCGACCTCTACTCTGATGCCGATGACATCACCATCTCCAAAGAGCCATTCCTGTATGGCCAGGTCGTTGACCAGACCGGTCAGCCGATCCGCTGGGAAGGCCGCGCCACGAAATTCGCCGACTACCTGCTGCAAACGCGCCTGAAAAGCCGCACCAACGGCCTGAAGGTGATCTATAGCGTCACGATCAACCTGGTGCCGAACCACCTCGACAAGCGTGCGCATAAGTATCTGGGCATGGTGCGTCAGGCGTCGCGTAAGTATGGCGTGGATGAGTCGCTGATTCTGGCGATTATGCAGACCGAGTCCTCGTTCAACCCCTACGCGGTAAGCCGTTCCGACGCGCTGGGGCTGATGCAGGTTGTACAGCACAGCGCCGGTAAAGACGTGTTCCGCGCGCAGGGGAAATCCGGCACGCCGAGCCGCAGCTACCTCTTCGATCCGCAAAGCAACATTGATACCGGTACGGCCTATCTGGCGATGCTGAACAATGTCTATCTCGGCGGGATCGATAACCCAACCTCACGTCGCTATGCAGTCATTACCGCCTACAACGGCGGGGCGGGCAGCGTGCTGCGCGTCTTCTCAAATGACAAGGTGCAGGCCGCGAACATCATCAACAGCATGGCGCCGGGGGATGTGTACGCTACCCTCACCACCCGCCACCCGTCTGCGGAATCCCGCCGCTATCTGTATAAGGTGAATACGGCGCAGAAGAACTACCGTCGCCGCTAGAAAACTACCCCTCACCCTGCCCTCTCCCAGAGGGAGAGGGCAGGGTGAGGGTGAGGGGACATCAGACCGCACCCATCTCATCCCACCCATACGAAAATGCTATTTGCATCACAATCCAGACTGCAAATTAATGTGGATTGCATTTTTTTGCGGGAGGTAACAAAACATAACGTTGCCAACTGATAGAATTGCATCAAATAACAACCCTGAATGTTCCTATAACAACATATCTCCCGCTCACTTGTGAGGAAAGTAACATGAACCTTAAGCTGCAGCTTAAAATCTTGTCGTTTCTGCAGTTCTGCCTGTGGGGTAGCTGGCTGACTACACTCGGCTCCTATATGTTTGTGACGCTCAAGTTCGATGGTGCGTCGATCGGTGCCGTTTACAGCTCGCTGGGTATTGCGGCTGTCTTCATGCCAACGCTGCTCGGTATCGTGGCGGATAAATGGCTAAGCGCGAAATGGCTGTACATGCTTTGCCATCTGGTGGGTGCGGGGACGCTGTTTATGGCGGCCGAAGTGACCACGCCGGGGGCGATGTTCATGGTGATCCTGCTTAACTCGCTGGCCTATATGCCAACGCTTGGCCTGATCAACACCATCTCCTACTACCGCCTGAAATCTGCCGGTCTGGATATCGTCACCGACTTCCCGCCTATCCGTATCTGGGGCACCATCGGCTTTATCATGGCGATGTGGGGTGTGAGCTTCGCGGGCTTCGAGCTGAGCCATATGCAGCTCTACATCGGCGCAGCGCTCTCCGTGCTGCTGGCGCTGTTCACCCTGACGCTGCCCACCATTCCGGTTTCTAACCAGCAGAAAAACCAGAGCTGGAGCACCATGCTTGGCCTGGACGCCTTCGCGCTGTTCAAAAACAAGCGCATGGCGATCTTCTTTATCTTCTCCATGCTGCTGGGCGCGGAACTGCAAATCACCAACATGTTCGGTAATACCTTCCTGCACAGCTTCGATAACGATCCGCTGTTTGCCGGGAGCTTTATCGTCGAGCACGCGTCGGTGATGATGTCCATCTCGCAGATCTCCGAGACGCTGTTCATCCTGACCATCCCGTTCTTCCTGAGCCGCTACGGTATCAAGAACGTCATGCTGATCAGTATCGCCGCCTGGATGTTACGCTTCGGTCTGTTCGCCTATGGCGACCCAAGCGCGTTCGGCACCGTGCTGCTGGTTCTGTCGATGATTGTTTACGGCTGTGCCTTCGACTTCTTCAACATCTCCGGCTCGGTGTTTGTGGAAAAAGAGGTGAAGCCTGAAATCCGCGCCAGTGCGCAGGGCATGTTCCTGATGATGACCAACGGATTCGGCTGTATTCTGGGCGGCGTGGTGAGCGGTAAAGTGGTTGAGATGTATACCACCAACGGCATCACCAACTGGCAGCCAGTATGGCTGATCTTCGCCGGGTACTCGCTGGTGCTGTTCTTCGCGTTCATCGCGCTGTTCAAGTACAAGCACGTGCGCGAACCGCACGGTGCGCAGCCGATTGCGCATTGATTGTTGTGCCCGGTGGCGCTGCGCTTACCGGGCCTGGAAAACCAGATCGTAGGCCGGGTAAGGCGTAGCCGCCACCCGGCTATTTTATTGCAGACAGCACCCACCCCACCGACAGCAAATCCGCGCTGCCGCCCGGGCTCAGGTTGCGTTCAATCAATGCCTTATCCATCTTCAGCAACGCCTCGCGATCCCAGCCGTTAGCCAGTAATTCCCGCGCGTAGCCCTGAACGTAGCGCAGCCCCTCAATGCCGCCGCGCGACACGAGATTACTGTCCTGATTAACCGCCATCAGGCGCAACAGCAGGCCGTGAAGCGACTGACCGTTCCACGCATCCAAAGCCTTACGCACCGTGGCAAAGCCGCTTTCCGCCTCGCCGCGCGCGCCGGTTAAACCGTACAGCTGAAACTGCCGCTCCCCCGCCGTTGCCTGCCCGCTGCGCCCGGCCAGCTCCCGCGCCACCAGCCCACGACAGATGTTACTTACCTCACAACAGAGGCTATCCGCAGAGATATTTTTCACACGCCCGGCGGCGAAGCAGAGCAAACCGAGGGCAAAAACCCCGCCCTTGTGGGTATTTACCCCACCCGTGGCGGCGTACATTGCCTGCTCGCAGGCCATTCCCATTGGGCGGAGAATCCGCAACTGCCGATCGGCAGGTTTGGCCGCATGTGCTTCACCCAGTTCCGCAAACCGGGCAAACCACGGCGTAATCGCCATAATGCTGCGGACAAACAAGGCATGGTCCATATCGCGATGGGAGCCGTTATTGAGCCGGTCCACCAGCCCCGGTTTAGGCGTCAGCTCCAGCTCCTGCCACAGCGCCTCTGCGGCAAGCGCAGGCACGTCAACCGGGCGCGGTTTAGTCGCGAGCAAACCAGTCATCGATCATCTTCTCCACGCGGGAAACCACCTGCTCAACGGGATGGTGCCGCGAACGGGAACAGGCATGAGCGGGCTCGTCACAGATCAGGCAGCGTCTGAGATTCGCACCCAGCGACTGACGCCCGACGTGGCCGTGCTGAGGGCAGATCACATCCAGATCCCACAGCCTGCCGAGCGGGTGCGTCTGCTCCAGTTGTGCACAGTGCGCCTTAATTTCCGCCGCCGGATGCGCGACGCACCACAGGGCTTCAGGTCCGGTGGGTAGCCAGAGCACCTTACGGTCCAGCACCTGCCAGCGGTTTTCCCACAGCAGCTGGTCGCACATTTGCAGCGCCACGCCCATGGTGTTGCGATAGCGCAGGCTGTCTTTGATTTCCCCGGGCGTAACCAGCGTGAGGGAGATCACCGGTTGTTGATAGTGCGCAAGCATGTCAGCCTGGCGCGCTGCGCGGCGCTCTTTCGCCGCCAGCAGTTCGTCCAGGCTGACACCCGTCCGCACGGGTGTCGCAATCGTCACACTTCCTCCTTTACCTGTCGTACGGTGTCGATCACGCTGCCGTCGCGGTAGCGGATCACCCCGACGATTTTGTCGGTGAACTCAATCGGTTTCGGTACGCCTGTCAACGAAATCGCTCGCTCATACAGCGCGTTGATATCTACAACCTTCAGCCCTGCTTCCATGAGTCGCTCGCGGATCTCCGGGCGCGCCGGGTTGACCGCGATGCCGTGATCGGTAACCAGCACGTCAATGCTCTCCCCCGGCGTGAGGCGGGTGGTAACGCGCTTCACGACGGTCGGGATGCGGCTTCGCAGCAGCGGCGCGACCACAATGGTCAGGTTGGCTGCCGCCGCCACGTCGCAGTGTCCGCCGGATGCGCCGCGCATCACGCCATCGGAGCCGGTGATGACATTGACGTTAAAGTCGACGTCGATTTCCAGGGCGCTGAGGATCACCACGTCGAGCTGGTCGCAGCTTGCCGCCTTGCTGCCGGGGTTGGCGTAGACGTTGGTGGAGATCTCCACGTGGTTCGGGTTGCGCGCCAGCGAGGCCGCTGCCTGGCCGTCAAAGCACTGGGTGTCGAGCAGCGTTTCGATGAGTCCCTTCTCGTGCAGATCCACCAGGCTGCCGGTGATGCCGCCAAGGGCGAAGCGCGCCTTCACGCCGCTGCGCTCCATCTTCTCTTCCATAAAACGGGTGCAGGCGGTAGCCGCCGCGCCGGAGCCGGTCTGCATCGAGAAGCCTGGTTTGAAATAGCCAGAGTGTTCAATCACGTCCGCCGCATAGCGGGCGATCATCAGCTCGCGCGGGTTGCTGGTGACGCGCGCCGCGCCGACGCTGATTTTCGCCGGGTCGCCCACGCTCTCCACCTGCACGATGTAGTCCACCTGATCCTGCACCAGGCTGGCGGGCATATTCGGGAATGGCACCAGCGCTTCGGTCAGCAGCACCACCTTACGGGCAAAGTGCGCGTCCACCATGGCGTAGCCCAGCGAACCGCAGCACGATTTGCCGTGCGTGCCGTTGGCGTTGCCAAACTCATCGCTGCACGGCACGCCAAGAAACGCCACGTCGATGTTCAGTTCGCCGTCCTGGAGCAGCTTCACGCGCCCGCCGTGGGAGTGAATTTGTACCGGCTCGTCCATCAGCCCGTGGGAGATGGCATCCGCCAGCCTGCCGCGCATGCCGGAGGTGTAAATCCGGGTGATGACGCCGCTTTCGATATGCTCGATCAGCGCGTCATTGCAGGTCATCAGCGAGCTGGAGGCCAGGGTCAGATTTTTGAAGCCCATCCGCGCCAGCAGCGCCACGACGGTGTTGATCACCCGGTCGCCTTCGCGAAAGGCATGGTGGAAGGAGATGGTCATCCCGTCCTGCAAGCCGCTACGCTTAACCGCCTCTTCAATAGAGGCGCAGAGCTTGCGGCTGTGCTTCGCCTCGCTGTCCGCCAGCCACGGCGTCGCGCTGTGGGCGGTACCAAAGGGTTTCAGATCCCGCAGATGGGGGAAATTTACATGGAGAAGTTCTGTCTGATTCATTATGTCATCCTTACCGACGCACGCCGGAGGCCGCCGCGCGCTCCAGCACCACCTGCGCGTGGTTAATAATCGGTGCATCCACCATTTTGCCGTTGAGCGACACCACGCCCAGGCCGTTACGCTCGCCCTCTTCTGCCGCTTCAATCACCCTTCTGGCGTGATCCACCTCTTCCTGAGTCGGGGCGTAGGCGTTGTGCAGCAGGTCTATCTGGCGCGGGTTAATCAGCGATTTGCCGTTAAAGCCCATCTTGCGGATCAGGTCGACCTCGCGCAGGAACCCGGCTTCGTCGTTAACGTCTGACCACACCACGTCGAAGGCGTCGATACCGGCGGCGCGGGCGGCGTGCAGCACGGCGCAGCGGGCGTAGAACAGCTCGGTGCCGTCGCCGCGCTCGGTCTGCATGTCCATTACGTAGTCAAAGGCGGCCAGCGCGATGCCGATCAGGCGCGGGGAGCTGCGGGCAATCGCCACGGCGTTGATAACGCCAACGGCCGATTCAATCGCCGCCATCACGCGGGTGGAACCCACTTCGCGCCCGCACTCCTGCTCAATGCGCTCGAGGTGGCCTTCCAGCTCGTAGATATCGTCCGGGGTGTCGGTTTTTGGCAGGCGGATCACGTCCACGCCCGCGCGCACGGCGGCCTCCAGATCCAGCAGGCCAAACGGCGTGCTCAGCGGGTTAATACGCACCACGGTTTCGATATCCTGATACATCGGGTGCTGCAACGCGTGGAACACCAGCATGCGCGCGGTGTCCTTCTCACGCAGGGCCACGGCGTCCTCAAGGTCAAACATGATGGAGTCGGGGCGGTAAATAAAGGCGGTAGAGAGCATGGCGGCATTGGCGCCCGGCAGGAACAGCATACTGCGGCGGAGTTTGCTCATTTCAGCGCCCCCCAGTTGATGGCCTGTTCATCGGCAGCACGCAGAAGCGCGCTTTGCAGGCGGGCGCGGATCACACAGTCCAGCGCCCCTTTGTCTTCAATAATGATGAGTCCCTGGTGCACGTTCATGGCGCGCAATGTGTCGTTGACCACCTGGCGTATCTGCTCGCCAAACTGCTTAATCACTTCACTGTGGATGACAATCTCCAGCTCACCGTGAGCGGGGGCGATTTTCACCATCAGGTCGCTGGACTCCTGCGTTCCGGCCAGCGCCTCCCTTACAATATTCATGATAAATTCCTGATAGTTATGCGACTTCCGCACTCGCTCGATAATGTGCTTCGAGATGCGCGAAGGTGGAGTCCGGGACAATCTCCCGGATCCGGGAAAACTGCTGTGTCTTGAGTAAACGGCGCACTTCCGAGGCCGAAATGGCGTTGCCGGTGGCCTTGATGCGCGGCATCTCCACCACCTCAATATGCGAGGCCAGCAGGTCGTGCAGCGTCTGGTTGTACTGGCGGGTGATGTCGCAGAACGGCTCCGAGCCGATGAAGCGGTGCGTGATGCCCAGCGCCGGGGCGATATAGTCCCGGAAGATCAGCACGTCGATCTCGCTCCACGCCTGCTGCACTTTGCCGGTCTCCTTCAGGAAGTAGGCCGGGAAGGTGGCGCGGGAGATGATGTACTGCGAGCCTTCATGCACCACCACGTTCGGCAGATGCGCCACGCCCGCACGCACCATCTCAAGGCGCGCGCTGAACGGGAAGAACGACGCGTCTTCACGCACCACAAACAGATGCAGGGCATCGCACTGCGCCGCCGCCTGCTCCACCAGATGACGGTGGCCGAGGGTGAACGGATTGGCGTTCATCACTATCGCGCCAGTTTTCTCCCCGCCCTTTCGCATCCGGCTTAAGGTACGGCAGTAGCGCGCGATCCCCTGCGGGGTGTTCTCCATTAACACCGCGTTGTTCCCGCTCTGGGCAATCGGCCAGAAACCGCTGCGGCCAAAGCGCTCCTTATTGCACGGTCGCGTGCAGAGGAAGAGGTGAAAATGGCCGCGCTCCAGCGCCGCGTTTTCCACCTCTGCCAGCAGACGCGCGCTGAGGTTTTCCCCACGAAGCTGCTCGTTGACCGCCACGCATTTGATGACGTTGGCAGCCAGCCCGGCGCAACCCACCAACTGCGCGCCGGACCAGGCTTCGACAAACAGCGTGATGTCGTTGTCCAGGCCAAGGCCGCTGTCTGCCAGCAGGTAGCGGATCTGGCTTAAGCGTTCCGGGTGTTTCGCCACAACGGTGTGGCAAAAATCAATGGGTTGCGATTGCATGCTGCCGCCTTACTCAGTGCGCTGCCGCGAGCCCGACGGCTGGCGCTTCCACGATCACGTTGCTCAGATGACCGATATGCTCGATCTCCACCTCAATGCGATCCCCCTCCTTCATAAACAGCGGCGGGTTGCGCTTTTTACCCACGCCGCCAGGCGAGCCGGTGATGATCACATCGCCCGGGCTGAGGCGGGTGAAGGTGCTGATGTACTCGATCAGCTCCGCCACCTTGTGGATCATGCTGCTGGTGTTGTCCTCCTGCACCATGCGGCCGTTCAGCCAGGTGCGGATCGCCAGGCTGTGCGGGTCCGGGATCTCATCCGCCGTCGCCATCCACGGGCCGAACGCCCCGGTCTGCCGCCAGTTTTTCCCGGCGGTGAACCAGGTGTGCTGCCAGTCGCGGGCGGAGCCGTCCATGTAGCAGCTGTAGCCCGCCACGTGGCGCAGGGCGTCGTCGCGGCTGATGTTCTCCCCGCCTTTGCCGATGATCACCGCCAGCTCGCCTTCGTAGTCGAACTCGCTGGAGTGGCGCGGCTTCAGCACCGGCTCGTTGTGGCCGGTCTGTGAATCCGGGAAGCGGACAAACAGCGTCGGGGCCGGGTTATGCTGATCAAACTCCTTGCGCTTGTCGGCATAGTTCATGCCCACGCAGAGGATTTTTTCCGGCTGGACAATCACCGGTAAGAAGGTGATGGCGTTCAGCGGTACATCCACCGCGTCGTTCAGAAAACGGGTGGCCTGCGCCAGCCCGTTTCCCTGCAACAGCGCTTTAAGGTCGCCATAGCGGTCGCCCAGGCGGCGGCCCAAATCAATCACGCCTTCGGCCTGTACGATGCCGTAGCTGCGTTTTCCCTGGTATAAAAAGCTTGCGAGTTTCATTGTTCTTTCCTGAAAACTTAAACGAGGAAGTTGCCCAGAATCAGCAGTGAGACAGAGACGTTAATCGCGCCGCCGATACGGGTAGCAATCTGGGCGAATGGCATCAGGCTCATGCGGTTGCCTGCGGTCAGGATCGCCACGTCACCGGTGCCGCCCTGCCCGCTCTGACAGCAGGAGACGATGGCGACATCAATCGGGTGCATACCAATCTTTTTGCCAACGAAGAATCCGGTCGCCACCAGCGCGGAAACGGTGCTGACAATCACCAGCAGGTTGCTGACGGTGAACGCCGCCACCAGTTCATGCCATGGGGTAATCGCCACGCCGACAGCGAAGAGGATTGGGTAGGTCACGGAGGTCTGGAAGAATTTGTACACCACCTGGGAACCCTCCAGCAGACGCGGAGAGGCGCCGTTGCAGAGCTTCACCAGCACCGCCATAAACAACATGCCCACTGGCGCTGGCAGACCAATCAGCTTGTGACCGAGCATGCCCAGCATGTACAGCAGCACCGCCAGCAGCGCGCCCGAGGCGATGGTCGTCACGTCCGCTTTGCCGGAGAACGCAGGTTGGGAAACAGTGGCATCGGCGTTGGCGCGATTCGGCATCAGCTGGCCTTCACCGGTCAAGTGCGGGTAGCGTTTCCCGAGCTGGTTGAGGCAGCCGGAGATAATGATCGCCGTCAGGCCGCCGAGCATCACCATCGGCAACACGCGGCCGAGCGCCACGCCCTGATCCATATGCAGCAGGGTGGCATAGCCGATAGAGAGCGGGATCGCCCCTTCCCCGACGCCGCCCGCCATGATCGGCAGGATGATAAAGAAGAAGATCTGGAACGGCTCGAGGCCCAGCGCCAGCCCAACACCCATGCCGACAATCATGCCGACGATTTCACCGCACAGCATCGGGAAGAAGATGCGCAGGAAGCCCTGGATCAGCACGGTGCGGTTCATACTCATGATGCTGCCGACGATAATGCAGCAGATATAGAGGTAGAGAATATTGGTGGATTTATAGAATTTGGTCGTGGACTCAACCACCACGTCCGGCAGCAGGCCGTAATAGACCAGCGCGGAAGGGATAAAGGTGGCGCAAATCGCCGCCGCGCCGAGCTTGCCGACAATCGGCAGGCGTTTGCCAAACTCACCGCAGGCAAAGCCGAAGAAGGCCAGCGTGGCCACCATAACCACAATGTCGCTCGGCAGTTTTCCGCCCAGGCAATCAATAGCAATCAGCGCGCCCGCCAGAACGAACAGCGGCAGAGGAATAATGCCGATTTTCCAGGTATCCATAATATGCCACCAGCGCTCTTTGAGCGATGGCCGCTGAATATCAATCGGGTCGTGGGTAACAGAGAATGAATCGTCAGTTGTGCTCATAATAAGCCCCTTAGTTATTTTGTGCGTTCAGCTTAGAGTCACAAAGGCTTACTTTATGTGAGGGAAGGCATATTAAAAGCGAAGTTTTAATGGCCGCTATGGTTTTAATGGTTTCTTTTATTTAATGTGATTTATGCCTTATTTATAGCCATGGTTTTTATGGTTTCTTTTCTTAACTGAACAAAGAAATAACATTTATTCATTTAACCTTAAGAGGATGAGACTTTCGGAAAAATCTTTTACAGGCTGCGCTGTGCAAGGGATCACAAGTTTTCGGCAAAGCGGGCATCCTTGCCTTAAAAGATGATATATTCAGCCGACCTGTTGATATCTTGCGTGATAGTTATGAAAGTATCGTTTCAGATCAAGCTGTTTATTTCGCTGGTCGCCTTTTTCTCAGTGCTGTTCGCATTACTGGGCGGATATTATTATGTCGATGTCGGCAGGCAGCTTTATCAGGAAATGAGCGCGCGCGCAAAAATACAGGCCGAAGAAATTGCGCTTATTCCTACCCTGCGAAAAGAAGTCGAACAAAAGGATATCCAGGGCATCCATGATTTCATGCAGAAAATAGCCGCCCACAGCGACGCCAGTTTTATTGTGATTGGTGACAATAAAGGGCTGCATCTTTTCCACTCCGTGTTTGCCGACCGGGTAGGCAAAACGCTGGTTGGCGGAGATAACGACGAGGTATTACACGGCAAAAGCACCATCACCATCCGCAAGGGCGGGTTAGGCATTTCGCTGCGCAGCAAAGCGCCCATTTTTAATGATGCCGGGCAGGTGGTGGGGATTGTTTCGGTAGGCTATCTCACGAGCTATCTGGACACCATCACCGTCAGCAAGGTGGTTAATATCCTGATTGCCGCCGTGCTGCTGCTTATCGCCCTGTTTATTTTCTCCTGGTTCTTCACCCGCAGCATCAAGAAGCAGATATTCTCTCTGGAGCCGCGCGAAATCGGCCTGCTGGTGCGCCAGCAAAAGGCGATGATGGAATCCATTTACGAAGGGGTGATTGCCATCGACGACGATCTTCGCATTGAGGTGATCAACCAGGCGGCGCGTAAATTATTAGGCTTACGCCAGCCCGCCCGCGAACTGCGGGGTCAACTCATCAGCCAGGTGATCGCGCCCGTCCCGTTCTTCAATGCGCAAACCATGCTTGCGAAAGACACCCACGATGAGATCTGTCGCTTTAACGATCTCACGGTCATTGCCAGCCGGGTGCGGATCATGCTGGAAGATGCGTTGCAGGGATGGGTGATCACCTTTCGCGATCGCAACGAGATCGACTCGCTCAGCGCCCAGCTCAGCCAGGTGAAGCGCTACGTTGATAACCTGCGCATCATGCGCCATGAACAGCTGAACCGCATGACCACGCTGTCCGGCCTGCTGCATATGGGCCGTTATGACGAGGCAATTCGCTACATACAGGCGCAGTCGGAACACGCTCAGGAGCTGCTGGACTTTATCTCGTCCCGCTTTAGCTCTCCGACGCTGTGTGGTTTGCTCCTTGGAAAGGCCGCCCGCGCGCGTGAAAAAGGCGTTGAGCTGAGTTTCGATCCGGCCTGCCGGGTGGATAAACCGTTCCTGCCGCTGCTCGAATCGGAACTTATCTCGATCATCGGGAACTTGCTGGATAACGCCATTGAAGCGACCCAGCGTGCACCGCTCCCGCATGCCCCGGTGGACGTGCTGATAAAGCTGAACGAGCAGGAACTGATTATTGAAGTCGCCGACCAGGGCGTCGGCATCACACCGGAGATCCGCGACCGGATCTTTGAGCGCGGCATCACCACCAAAACGCGCGGCGATCATGGTATTGGCCTGTATCTGATTGAAAGCTATGTCACACAGGCTGGCGGTGCAATTGAAGTTGCCGATAACACCCCACGCGGTGCCATTTTCTCACTGTTTATTCCCGCCACGGGAACGGTCCGGCACCCCGTACAGGAACTGGAAGATACCGACTATGCAACATGAACTTATCGACGTACTGATTGTTGAAGACGAGAACGAACTGGCGCAACTGCACGCGGAGCTTATCGGTAAACATCCGCGTCTGAGGCTGGTGGGGATTGCCGCGTCGCTCGCCGACGCGCAGGTACAACTGGAGAGCAAACAGCCGAAGCTGATGCTGCTGGATAACTACCTGCCGGACGGCAAAGGCATCACCCTTATCAGCAACCCGATGCTCACCCGCGCCAACTGCTCGGTGATTTTCATCACCGCCGCCAGCGATATGGACACCTGTAGCCAGGCCATTCGTAACGGCGCGTTCGACTACATCCTCAAGCCGGTTTCCTGGAAGCGCCTGAGCCAGTCGCTGGAACGTTTTGTGCAGTTTGCCGAACAGCAGCGCGTCTGGAAGATTGTCGACCAGCAGAACGTCGATTCACTCTATCAGTTGCAGGCGAAAAACTATCGCCTGGACAACGGCAGCAAAGGGATAGAGGAGAATACGCTGGCGCGGGTGCAAACGCTGTTTAACAACAAGGCGGCGCACTGTTTTACGGTGGATGAGGTGGTGAGCGAGACGGGCCTGAGTAAAACCACCACCCGGCGCTATCTGGAACACTGCGTGGAGGTGGGTTTTCTGACAGTGGAGATGCTGTACGGAAAGATCGGGCATCCGAGAAGGATGTACCGCCGCGCAGAAGCCTGACGCAGTATTGTAGGCCCGGTAAGCTTGCGCCGCCGGGCAACTCGCCGGGTGGCGCTAACGCTTACCCGGCTTACGTTCAGACATTCAATACGTATCCATACAGCCGCTTAATCCCGTCCGCATCTTTCTCGCTGTAAACGCCCTGCAACTCTGGCGAGAAACCCGGCAGCATATTAATGCCCTCTTCCAGCGCCAGGAAGTAGCGCTGTACTGCTCCACCCCAGACTTCCCCCGGCACCACACACAGCACGCCCGGCGGGTATGGCAGCGCACCTTCGGCGGCAATGCGTCCTTCGGCGTCACGAATACGCACCAGTTCGACGTTCCCGCGAACGTACTCCTGGTTGGCATCCTGCGGGTTCATCACCACGGCGGGCAGGCTCTCCTGACGGAACATCGCCTTCTGTAAATCCTTCACGTTAAAGCTGACGTAGAGATCGTGCATCTCCTGGCACAGCTGACGGATCGTATAGTCGCGGTAACGCACCGGGTATTTCTGATAGATAGTCGGAAGCACATCCGCGAGCGGCGTGTCGTCTTCAATATGCTGCTCAAACTGCCCCAGCATCGCCACCAGCTGCATCAGCTTCTCCGCGCTCTCGGCTGGCGTCAGCAGGAACAGGATGGAGTTGAGATCGCACTTCTCCGGCACAATGCCGTTTTCGCGCAGGTAGTGGGCGAGAATGGTCGCCGGAATGCCGAAATCGGTATAGTGCCCTGTTTCAGCATCAATGCCCGGCGTGGTCAGCAGCAGCTTGCACGGATCGACGAAATACTGCTCGCGTGCATAGCCTTCAAAACCGTGCCATTTTGCACCCGGTTCAAAACTAAAGAAGCGACGCTCGCTGGCGATGGCCTGCGTGGGGTGATCCTGCCATGGCCGCCCCGCCACCACCGGCGGGATAAACGGTTTGATCATATGGCAGTTGGCGATGATGGCCTTGCGCGCCTCAATGCCCAGCTCGACGCACTCCGCCCACAGCCTGCGCCCGCTCTCGCCCTCGTGAATTTTGGCGTTCACGTCCAGCGCCGCAAACAGCGGGTAAAACGGGCTGGTGGAGGCGTGCAGCATAAACGCGTTGTTCAGCCGCTTGTGCGGGCAGAAGCGCGACTGACCGCGAATATGGTTATCCTTTTTATGGATCTGCGAGGTTTGCGAGAACCCGGCCTGCTGTTTGTGCACCGACTGGGTCACGAAAATTCCCGGATCGTTCTCGTTCAGTTCCAGCAGAAGCGGAGACGTTTCCGCCATCATCGGGATAAATTGCTCGTAGCCGACCCAGGCGGAGTCAAAGAGGATGTAGTCGCAAAGGTGACCGATCTTGTCGATCACCTGACGGGCGTTGTAGATCGTGCCATCGTAGGTGCCGAGCTGAATGATCGCCAGACGGAACGGGCGCGCCTCGGCGGCTTCCTGCGGCGCGACGTCACGGATCAGTTCCCGCAGCCAGGCCTCATCAAAGCAGTGTTCATCAATCCCGCCGATAAAACCAAACGGATTACGGGCTGCCTCAAGATAGACAGGCGTTGCCCCGGCCTGGATCAGCGCCCCATGATGGTTGGACTTATGGTTGTTACGATCGAACAGCACCAGATCGCCACGGGTCAGCAGCGCATTGGTCACCACTTTATTGGCCGCCGACGTGCCGTTCAGCACGAAGTAGGTTTTATCCGCGTTGAACACTTTCGCCGCGAACTTTTGCGCGTGCTTGGCGGAGCCTTCGTGGATCAGCAAATCACCGAGCTTCACGTCGGCATTGCACATATCGGCGCGAAAAACGTTCTCACCGAAGAAATCATAGAACTGCCGCCCCGCGGGGTGTTTTTTGAAAAAGGCACCGTGCTGGTGACCCGGACAGGCAAAGGTGCTGTTTCCCATCGCCACATACTGGCTCAGGGTGTCAAAAAAGGGTGGCAGCAGGTTCTCTTCATACCGGCAGGCGGCAGATTCCAGTTCCAGCAATTCCTGTGCTTTACCCGAGATGATCGCCGTGACACCCTCTGGCACCTCTCCTGGCTCTGTTGAGAACATAAATACCGGTAGCTGAAAGCCCGTACGCTTCAGCAACGCAAGAATGCCGCTGTAGCTTTCAACAACCGTAATGACGACTGCCGCCACATCGGTGAAATCGGTGTTATCCAGCATAACTTTTTCGCGATGTGTAGAAACTTTGGATACCAGCTCACGGCTGACGGCAATTTTCATGGTTTTCATAGGCGCAAATACCCTCACCGAACGGTGAGACAGGAAGGAGAAAATTCGCGCAATCATGTCACCTTTTATTTTCAGGTGCAAGAAGGAATCAGTATGCGTTACGCCTCCCAAAGCTAAGCATAATCAGGGGCGGACGTGTCATAATCATGCAATGCCAGTGCTTAAATAACAGGAGTTAAACGTGGTAATTGGACCCTTTATCAATGCGGGAGCCGTATTGCTGGGCGGCGTACTTGGGGCAGTATTAAGTCAGCGCCTGCCGGAGCGTATTCGCGTCTCCATGCCTTCTATTTTTGGCCTGGCGTCGTTAGGGATTGGTATCCTTTTAGTGGTGAAATGCGCCAACCTGCCGGTGATGGTACTGGCGACGCTGCTCGGCGCGCTGATCGGCGAGTTTTGCTATCTGGAAAAAGGCATTAATCACGCGGTAGGCAAAGCCAAAAATCTGATTGCCCGACCGGGCAAGGCGAAGCACGGCACGCACGAGTCGTTTATTCAGAACTACGTTGCGATCATTATTCTGTTCTGCGCCAGCGGCACGGGGATATTCGGTTCGATGCAGGAAGGGATGACCGGCGATCCCAGCATATTGATTGCGAAAGCGTTTCTGGATTTCTTTACTGCCACCATTTTTGCCACCACCCTCGGCATCGCCGTCGCCGCGATTTGTGTGCCGATGTTGCTTATTCAGCTGGCGCTGGCCACCTGCGCCACGCTGATCCTGCCGCTGACAACGCCAGCGATGATGGCAGACTTTACCGCCGTCGGCGGCCTGTTGCTGCTGGCGACAGGGCTGCGCATCTGTGGCATTAAGATGTTTGCAGTGGTGAACATGCTCCCTGCCCTGCTGCTCGCGATGCCGCTTTCCGCGCTCTGGACGCACTTTTTCGCTTAAGTTTGCGACGAAATGGTGAGAGAGTGTGCAGTCTGCACCGAAAGCAACAAATTTCGTTGACGCCGGAAGGAGGATCGGGTTTAATGCGCCCCGTTGCCCGGATAGCTCAGTCGGTAGAGCAGGGGATTGAAAATCCCCGTGTCCTTGGTTCGATTCCGAGTCCGGGCACCACTTATTTCGAACCCTCGCCTTTGGCGGGGGTTTTTGCATTCTAAGCCCGCCAGAACCACTACTTCTGCATTCCCTTAACGACACCCCGACCACTGCGTCAGCAGCGCATGCAGTTTAGCCGGCTCCAGAGGCTTGCGGAGCACCAGGTACCCCTCCTGCTCCGCCTCCAGCAGAACCGGTGAATTAAATTCGCCGCTGACTATCGCGCCGCTCATATCCGGCAGACGTTCAAAAAGCGCTTTCAGGATGTCGAAGCCGCTTTCGCCCGATCGCAGGCGCTGGTCGCACAGCACGGCGAACGGCGTAAAGCCGTCGTCGATGATGGCAAACGCTTCTTCAGCGGAGGCCGCACAGCGTACATCAATTCCCCAGACGCTCATCAGGCTCTCCCAGGCAGACGTCACCAGCGGGTCGTCATCGACGACCAGGCAGGAACCGTGCAGCGGCGCATAGCGTACCGGCGTGGCGGTGTTATCAGCGGCAGGTGGGGTGTCCAGCGCGCTATCTTCGCCAGCATATTGGGTAAAGCGCATCCAGAAGCGTGAGCCTTTCCCTTCAATGGATTGCATCCCGTATTTCACCTTCATCAGCTTGGCACAACGGGCAACGACGGCCAGTCCCAGCCCGTGTCCGGCGCTGTCGATCTTCCATGCCAGCTCGGGGCGGTAGTAAGGTGAGAAGATTTTGCCCTTCTCTTCATCGGCGATACCGACTCCCGTGTCCCACACCTCCACCATACACTCGTCACCGCGCGGTCGGATGGCGACCAGCACCCCACCCAGGAGCGTGTAGCGAAGGGCGTTTTGAATCAGGTTAATCAGAGACTGTTGCACCAGCAGCGGATCGCCCATCACGTAGATATGGCGTTTAGGCCGCCGGATGCCCAGCCTAAGCGCGCGGCTGTTGGCCTCTTCGCGAAACAGCGTGATGACCGAGTCGAGCAGAGCACCGATATCCACTTTGGTCGGGGCAGAGAGGACATTCCCGGATTCTATTTTGCTGAGATCGAGCAGAGAATTGAGCATTAAATGCACCGAGCGAACGCTCTGCTGAAGGTCAAGGAGTTGCGGCGTCAGGCTGTCGTCCCGGTTTCGGTGGAGGATGGCTTCGATCAGAAAGCCCATTGCGTGTACGGGCTGGCGCAGATCGTGGCTGGCGGTTGTCAGAAACTGATTTTTATCCAGCAGTGCCTGCTCCGCGTCCTCTTTGGCCTGACGAAACTGTTCCGCAAGGCGTGAGCTTTTTTCCTCAAGCAGCGCTTGCTGAATAAAGAACGCATGGGAAGTTAACGCATGGCGGTAAATCGCGAAGCCGTAAAGCAGATTCAGCATGAGCACGATGAACATCAACTCATCCAGCCGCCAGATAATACCGAGGTTCAGCACCCCCCAGGAGGCGAAGAAAAAACGCGTAAAGGTACTGATGACAGGCGTCAGATGCGTCGCATTGGCGGCGACGATGGCGGCGATACTGATATTAAGTAACAGGAAAAAGTCAAAATTCTGCGTCTGTGGCGTAATTAAATAGAGTGATGAAATTCCCAGCCCGTGAATAAAGGCGATATTATTAATACGCGGAAGCCAGCGTCGCAGAACGTCCCTTTCACCGTTTTCTTTCGCTTCACGCTGATAGCGTCGGTGCAATAGTCGTATCGCCACGGCACATAGCAGATAAATAATTATCCAGATAATCGTTGGGCCGAGTTCGTCCCCAAGCATATAAATCCAGATGGCGAAAGGAATACCAACAAAGGGCACCGCGCTAAAGCTAAATACCAGCCGCAGAAAGGTGTTGTTTAGCAAACGGATCTGCGCCGGAGCAGAGATACCATCATTTTGTAAGCTCTGGAAAAATCTCATTCCGATGGTTCCTGCTTGCCATGCAGAAGCGTGATGGCTTCGACCCGGCTGTTAACGCCTATCTTTTTCAATATATTGCTGATGTGTTCTTTGACCGTGGGCTCAGAAATTGAAAGCTGGGCGGCGATGCGTTTATTTGGCAGGCCGCGCATAATCATATTTAACACGTCTATTTGTCGCGGCGTTAAGTTAAATTTACTTAACTTCTCATTATTCGTCTTAACGGAAATTTCGTTTCCCTCAGGAAACCAGGTCTGATTATCAGTGAGTGCAAAAACGGCCCGCGAGAACATCTCAGGTGGCTCGCTTTTCAATACAAAACCGTGTCCCCCGGCGGCATTAACTTTGCGCCAAAGATCATTATTGTCATCCCCGCTGACCACCAGGAGTCGTACCTGTGGGTAAAGTTGCTTTACTTCTTTGAGTAATTTCAGGGCCGTTCCGGAAGAGAGCCAAAAATCGATTACCAGCAAACGTGGCGGGCCATGATCCCTAATTTGGCGGTAGCAATCATCCTCATTCGTCACCACACACGCCTGCTTAAACTGGCAATGTGTAATCAGAAAATTGGCGATGCCGCTTGCTACCAATGGATGGTCATCAACGACTAACGCATAATTCTGTCCCAAAGGAGCCTCCTTTTACCTTCGCATATCTTAGAGTACAGATGAATTATTATCTACCCACCCTACTTTAGGAGGGTTTTTTCGATTAGGAAAGAGAAATATATTATTCGCTGATTTGGGTAAAAGAAAACATAAATACAATCAGTGAAATTAACTGGTTGGATATCAAGGATAATTTATGAAAAAACCACTCATCGTTTTAACCGTTACGTTGATGCTGGCCGGTTGTTCCACGTTGAAAACCGATCAGGCTATTCCACTCCTACAGGCGGAGACCGCTAAAATGCTGGGACTGGGCTCATCGGATGAAATAACCGTATCCAACGTTAATGGCGCCCAGCCGGACGCACTGGGAGGACAAAAACTCTCTTATCGCGCCACGACAGAAAAAGGGCGTATTTTCGATTGTTCATCGATGATGATGCCGGGAATTTTAGGATCTGCACCGACGCTGAGCGCGCCAACCTGTACACCAGTTGTCACACATAAATAATTAGCACCACATTAAAAGGCGTACATAAATAACGCCTTTTACATTATCTGACGTATCTGAGTTTTCATATAAAAACGATGTTCCTGACATCATGCTAATGAGTACGGAGATAGCCCGTGAATAACTCTACATCGCATTCTTTAGCGGTTAAGACGCCGCTTTCCAGACTTTACCTCGCTCTATTTTCCGCGCCGCTGTTACTGTTTTTACCTGCCGATGTCGCGCGTGCAGCCGATGCCTTTTTTGATGGCGAGTCGCGTATTACCGAAACGCTGGGTTACACCGGAGATGTTTATGTTGGACGTAACCAACGCGGAAACCTGCTGATCGATAATGGCAAAATCACCGCCTATAACATCAATATCGGTCGGCTGTTCGACGGCAAAATTTATGAAAGCGTGGTCACGGTCCGTGGGCCAGACGCTGAGCTTAACGCGGTGAACGATCGGTACGTCCTGCGCGGCGACCTGAATCTTGGCCTCGGCACCCTGCGAGTCGAAGAGGGCGCGCTGGCGAGCGCGAAGGAGATCGTTGTCGGCACCACCCGCGGCTACGACAGCCACCTAATCGCCACGGGTGCCGGCTCTCGTGTGACCAGTAATTTTCTCAGCGTAGGCACCGATCTGGGCGCACGCTCTACGCTTGCGATTGAAGACGGCGCGGCGCTCAATACCGCCTACGATGCGCGCATCGGCAACGGTACCGGACCGGGTGAAACCGACACGCTGAGCCCGAAAGCCACCGTCACGGGGAGCGGCTCACAGTGGAACGTTGGCCGTACGTTGACGCTTTATGGCGACCTGGACGTGCTGAACGGCGGGGTGGTTAACGTTGGCGGCGTGCAGGTGGCGGGCGTCTCCGGCGCAGGGAAAACCGCCGAGCTGGTTATTGCAGGCAAGGACTCGCGCTTTACCAGCGGCAGCAGCGTGAGCGTGGGCGATTATGGCAATGGCGTGCTGTCTGTGATTGACGGCGGTTCATTTTCCGCAGGCAGCAATGCGCTGATCGTGGGGACATCGGGTTCCGGCTCGAACCGAGGTGCGCTCATTATCGGCAGCCGCGGCAATATGGACACCGGCACGGGTTTAACTGAGCCAACGCTGGGCACGGCGGGCGGCGCAGGTACCCTCGATGCGAAGACGGCAATCAGCCTGCGTGGCGGACTGTTCGGCAGCTATGTCTACTTCAACCATACCGACGGAAATTACCTCTTCAGCAACACGATGAGCGGTGAAGGTGATGTGATCAACACCTCCGGGCAGACGACGCTGAACGGCGATCTTTCCGCACTCAAGGCAAACGTAACCGCGCGGGGCGGTAAAGTCATTATTGCCAGCAATATTAATACTCAGCCAGAAGACGATATCTTTGACGTCCAGACCCTTAGCGCGGAGAACGGCGGCACGCTGATCCTCAATGCGACGGCGGGTTCAGACGTCAGCAACGGGGTGGGTTACAGCAGCGCCGCGTCAATCAAGTCCGGCGGCACGCTGGGCGGCAACGGGACGCTGGGCCAGACCGAGATCCTGTCCGGCGGACACATCTCGCCCGGCGACGGCAATATCGGTACGTTGACGCTGAAACGCTATCTGAACTTTATCGGCGAATCCTTCTATGACGTCGATATCGCAGGAGATGGCCGCAGCGACCAGCTACTGGTATCGGGCAAAACCACCATCAGCAATCAGGCTAAGGTACAGGTCACCGCGCTGGATCCGCAAACCAGCTATAAAACGGGCCAAAGCTACCGCATTTTGACCTCCGACGGGGGAATCGACGGTGAGTTCGCCGGAGCGATCTCCAAATCCGCCTTCCTCGACGTGGCGCTTAAGCAAAGCACCAACGCCGTCGATCTGACCATCGCGCAGAAAGAGACCGGTGGCGAGAATCCTGGTGGTGAAAATCCCGGAGGCGAAAACCCTGGCGGTGAGAATCCTGGTGGTGAAAATCCCGGAGGTGAAAACCCGGGCGGTGAGAATCCTGGTGGTGAAAACCCCGGAGGTGAAAACCCGGGCGGTGAGAATCCTGGCGGTGAAAACCCGGGCAGCGGCAAGCCGGGCATTTTCCAGACCGTGGCCCAAAGCAGCAACCAGTGGAATACCGCTGGCGCGCTTTCCACGCTGACGCAAAGCGGCCCGTCGCTGGCGCTGTATAACTCTCTGCTTCTGCTGAGCGCACCGGAAGCGCGCGAGGCGTTCAACCAGCTTTCTGGGGAAGTTTATCCGTCAATGCAGTCCAACCTGATCGCTGGCAGCACGCAGGTGTTTAACGTGTTAAACCAGCGGATGCAGCGCGCGTTTGATAACGACAGCCTGCCGATACCACCGTTAGCCATGTCGCTGGTGCAGCAGCCAGAGCCGCAAAACAATGGCGTCTGGGGCCAGACCTTCAGCTCCTGGAGCCGAAACAGCGGCGACGGTAACGTGGGCAAGCTGGACGGCAACACCACCGGCTTCCTGCTGGGGGCAGATCGCAAGCTGGCGGACCATAACGTGCGTGTCGGCGGCTACTTCGGCTACAGCCGGGGTGATTACGACGTCGACAGCCGTCGCTCCTCAACGGATACCGACAACTATCACCTTGGCCTGTATGCGGCGGGTCAACAAGATGCGTTCTCCCTTCGCGGCGCGCTGGGATACACCTGGCACAAGATCGAAGGCGAGCGCAATGTTGATTTCAGCGATTTCTCGGATCGGCTGAAGTCAGATTACGACGCTAACTCGCTGCTGGCGTTCACCGAAGCGGGCTACCGTTTCGGCCAGCCAGACAGGAATATTGAGCCGTTCGTCAATTTATCGTACATCCGGCTGCATACCGACAGCTTCAGGGAAGACGGCGGTGCCGCTGCGCTGAGCGTCGGTAACGAAACGATGAACACCTTCTACACGACACTCGGGTTGCGCGGTGTGACCGAGCTGCCGAAGTACGTTAACCTCTACGGTTCATTGGGCTGGCAGCACGCCTATGGCGATAAGAATACCTCTTCGCGCATGGCGTTTGCGGGCGGCGACGCGTTCATTACTCAGGGACAGGCCGTGGATGAGGATGTGATGGTCGGTGATATCGGTGTGAGCGTACAGCTGTCGCGTGCTGCGACGCTGGATGTGGGTTACCAGGGACAATATGGTGCGGATACCCGCGTCAACTCGGTTAACGCCAATCTGCGCTGGTCGTTCTGAATTATTTCCATTAAAAGAACCCGCCCTCGTGGCGGGTTTCTGCTTTTGGCTTCTGACGAAGCTAGGGATCGTTCCCAACCGCGTCCAGCAGTTTGTTTTTAAAGATAAACAAACACGCCTCGTTGAAGTTCCCTGCCCCTAACCGCTCCGACAGCACTGTTCGCTTGCGATAGAGGCTTTTAACCGACATATTCAGCTTATCTGCAATCTCTTCCATTGACCTCCCTGCCTTCAGCAACCGGATCATTATCGCTTCGTGTCGACTCAGCCGTAAGTTAAGCAGCCATTTGGTGGTCAGACGCCTGCCTTTCATATCGAGCACCAGATTGAATAACGACGCCATATCCGGAGCCGTAAGCGACGTGTTCATAAACAGCTTCATACTGAGAAGATCCTCCTCTCGAGGACGCATATCCAGCATAACGCAGCAGATCGTTTTTCTCGTTCTGGCCGGATGGCGTATCAGGTAATCATATAAACGGAGCGGCGTACGGCTATCAATCAGTACAGTATATTCATTTGCGTCGGTATCAAATATGTTTCTGTCTATCGAACTGAGGCAAATTATATCCGGGAAAAATAGCCGCATCCCCCTGACAAGGAAACAATCCTGAGTCACTAACACTATTGAAGTCGCCACTAACCATCCCTTTTAGATTAAAGCAAGCCCGCCTCTTAAGAAACAAGAACGCTTTCGTTTATAGCGTTTTACATTTACGGCAAATGTTTTCTGGCTTTGATCATCCCTCAATATGACATTGGTGAGCTAGACTTTTTGCAGACTATCACTCAATGTCTGTCGTTAATTATAAATAAAAAAGAATTTCAGAAAAGTCACTTCTCTGAACATTAAGAATTTTTGTCATGAAACTTCCCAAACATGCACCAGAAAGTACTTTAATTAACTCAGCAGAACTTCATTTCGAATATAACAAAACAGTAAGCAGAGAATGAAAAATCATTTAATATCAATTAATTAAAAACAACAACCCTGCACTGAATTATCTAAAAAACTTACTTCTTCCAGAATTATCTCAAAACCTCTCAGCCGCTTTTCAACTTATTTATCCCCCAACACATCGGGTGTACATTAAGCCCAATCAGACCACTGAGATGAGGGCTCATAATTACCTTTAAGTAAGTACCCCATAACGTAGCATCATTCAGATTTAATGTTCTTCTTTATGCCCTTTAACGCAGAGTTAAAAGGCGGCCGTGTTATGCAATGGATTCACGATAAACAAATGGCAAATAGATATGGAAAGATCGCTTAGCTTCACTACGTTATTCTTTTATCGCACCACAATATTATTGTTCCTGCTTTTACTCTTTCCTGTTCTGGTTCAGGCTGATGAATCCGTTTATGAGCATCAGATACAACAGGCACGTAACGGTAATTACGCGCTGTTTCTTGATTACCTACAGCGCTATGAGCAACAACATGCTTTAACACCCGGACAGGTCGCGGACTGGTTACAGGTAGCCTCCTGGGCAGGACGCGATGACGAGGTTATTCGGGTCTGGCAGCGTTATGGTATTTATATGCCGCTGCCCGCTCGCGCCATCGCTGCTGTCGCCCAGTCCAGAAGAAACCAAAAAGCCTGGCCATCCGCCTTATCGCTGTGGGAAGAGGCGCTCAGCCTTGCGCCGGATAACGACGATTACCGCATCGGCTATGTTAAGACTCTGGCCGATGCCCGCAGAGATCGCCTCGCACTTTCGGAAGCCCGGCGGCTGGTTAAGGACGATCCTTCTCCTGCGCACCTTGAGACGCTCTCCTATGTCTGGATGCGCCAGGGAAAAAACGGGGACCGGCTGCTGGCGGACATGCGCGCGCTTAACGCCGCACCCGGGAATAATGCCCTTCTTCGCGAGACGATCGAGGCGTTAACGGAGAACCGGGTAAGCACGCCCGCACTCTGGCTGTCGCAAAGCGCGGCGATGTCTCCCGCGGAGCGTCGCCGCCTTGAGCGTAACGCCGCGGCTGAAAGGGTACGCCTGGCGGATGTGCCTGGCAGAACGGAGAAAGAGCGCCTGCGGCTGGCACAAAACGCATTAGATCGCTATCACGCCCTGCTTTCCCGCTGGCAAAACGAACCGCAGGCGGCTGAAGACGTCATCCTTGCCCGTATCGATCGGCTTGGCGCCCTGTATGCGAAGGGTGATTACCGGCAGGTCATTAGCGAATACGAGTCGCTGACGGCCGCACAGCATCCGGTGCCGGACTGGGTTATCGGCTGGGTGATCTCTGCATATTTGCAGGAGAAAAATGCCGTCGCCGCCTTCTCGCTTGTGCAACGCTATCCACACTACGCCTCCGATCCGCAGGATGAGGAGCATGCGCTTTTCTACGCCTGGCTGGATACGGGGCAGTATCAGACCGCCCGCCGCTACGTTGAACGCGAGACCCGCAGCGTTCCCTGGACCCGCTACGATTTCGGGTCCCCGACCGCTCAGCCGAACGATCGGTGGCTCACCGGACAGTCACTCAAACTTAACTATTTGCTGGCGACCAACGCCCTGCCGGAGGCCGAAAAGCTGTCGTATCGTCTGGCGTCAACGGCGCCGGGAAATCAGGGGTTACAGATTGATTATGCCGCCCTGCTTCAGGCCAGAGGCCTGCCGCGCGCGGCCGAGCAAAAGCTTAAACGAGCAGAGGCGCTTGAACCCGCGAATCTGGAGCTTGAAAAACAGCAGGCTTACGTCGCAATGGACCTTCAGGAGTGGCGCCAGATGGATTTACTGTCTGATGACGTAATTGCTCGCGCCCCCGCCGATCGCAGCGCCCGTCGCCTGGACAGGCTCAGAGCGGTCCACCATATGTCTGAGCTGCGTCTGAACGCGGGTAAAGGATTGCACTCAGATAACCCCGTCAGCGGTAGCCACGACATGAGCTGGGACGCCACGCTCTATGGCCCGCCCGTGGCGGATAACTGGCGGCTGTTTGCTGGCACCCGCTATGCCCAGGGGAATTTCGACGAAGGTAAAGGCATCAGCCGCCACCTGCTGGGCGGCGTTGAGTGGCGCCCCCGTGACCTCACGCTCGAAGCCGAGCTCTCCAGCAACCGCTATCACGGCACAAACAGGCCGGGCGCACGGCTCTCAACAACCTACAGCCTGAGTGATAACTGGCAGGTCAGCGGTAACCTCGAACGCTTGTCACGCGCGACACCCTTACGGGCATTACGCAATGGGATCAGCGCCAACCGGGGTGAAGGGGGGGTGCGCTGGTATCAAAACGAGCGACGTGAATACCAGTTCAACGCCGCCGTCAGCCGCTTCTCAGACCACAACCGCCGTCAGGAATACACCCTCTCTGGGAAAGAGCGTCTCTGGCAGACCCCGACCCTGACGCTGGATCTCGAACCGGGGATCGCCGCCAGTAAAAACAGCCTGCGGAATACGCTCTATTACAACCCGGCACAGGATCTGTCCGTGACGGCTGCCCTGTCCGTTGACCATGAGATGTACCGCCACTACGACACCCTCTGGAGCCAGCAGTTCGTGGCAGGCGGCGGCAGCTACTGGCAGAAAAATCAGTCACCTGGCGCCATTACCCTGATGGGTTACGGGCAACGCATCCAGTGGAACAACGTTGTCGATACTGGCGTGATGCTGAACTGGGATAAGCGCCCTTACGACGGCAAACGCGAGAGCAATCTCTCCGTCACGTTAGATGCGACTTTACGCTTTTAAGGATGAATATGCTGAACACACGTTTTTCTGTAAGCCTGATCGTCATCGGCTGGCTCTGCCTCAGCGCGAGCCTCTGCGCGCAGCCGCTCTCCTTTATGGTCCCTGAAGAGAGGCCGCAGCTGGAGGCCAGCAAACCCTGGCCGGAGAATCAGTTTCTGGTTCTGGCCTACCACGACGTCGAAGATGATGCCGCCGATCAGCGCTACCTCTCCGTTCGCACCAGCGCGTTAAACGAGCAGATAAGCTGGCTTTTGCACAACGGCTATCACGCCATCAGCGTGCAGGACATTCTGGATGCGCATGAAGGGAAAAAAGCGCTGCCGCCGAAAGCCGTTTTGCTCAGCTTTGATGACGGCTACAGCAGCTTTTACACCCGGGTCTGGCCCCTGCTTCAGGCCTGGAACGTTCCTGCGCTGTGGGCGCCGGTGGGCAGCTGGGTGGATACGCCGGCAAATCAAAAAGTTAACTTCGGCGGTCTGATGACGCCCCGCGATCGCTTTGCCACCTGGGATATGGTACGCGAGCTCAGCCAGTCCCCGCTGGTTGAGATTGGCTCGCATACCTGGGCCTCGCATTACGGCATTCCGGCCAACCCGCAGGGAAGCCGTGAACCCGCCATCGCCAGCCGTTTTTATGATAACGCGACGGGGCATTACGAAACCGATGAACACTTCAACCAGCGGATCGCCGCAGACGTACGCAAAGTCACCGATAAAATCACCCAGGTGACGGGAAAAGCGCCGCGTGCCTGGGTGTGGCCCTATGGGGCTGCCAACGGAACGTCGCTCGCTATCGCCCAGAAACAGGGCTATCAGCTGGCCTTTACCCTGGAGGACGGGCTGGGAAACGTGCGCGACCTCGGCAACATCCCGCGCCTGCTGATCGCCGGAAATCCGTCGATAAAAACCTTTGCCAACACGGTTAGCCGCGTTCAGGAGTTTGACCCGGTGCGCGTCATGCATGTCGATCTCGATTACGTCTACGATCCCGATCCGGCCCAGCAGACGAAAAACATCAACAAACTCGTCCAGCGGGTCTACGACATGAAAATCAGCCATGTGTTTCTCCAGGCGTTTTCGGATCCGCGGGGCGACGGCAGGATCGATGCGCTCTATTTCCCCAACCGTCGGCTCCCGGTCCGGGCCGATCTCTTTAATTTTGTCGCCTGGCAGCTACAAACCCGCGCGGGAGTGAAAGTCTTCGCGTGGATGCCGGTTCTCTCTTTCGATCTCAGTCCAGCCTTGCCGCGCGTGCAGCGCCGGGATCGTCAAACGGGAGAGTTGACCGTGGCCGCCGAGCCCTATATCAGGCTCTCCCCTAGGAGTCCGCAGGTTCGCCAGCAGGTGACGGAGATCTATGAAGATCTGGCCCGCTATGCCAGCTTCAATGGGATCTTATTTCATGACGACGCGGTGCTGACGGACGTTGACGATGCCGGACAGGACACGACCCGACAGAAGAGTCAGCGACTTATCGGCTTTACCCGCACCCTGAGCCAGGCGGTGAAAAACATCCGTGGCCCGCAGATCAAAACCGCGCGGAACATGTTCGCGTTGCCCATTCTCGAGCCGGAAAGCGAGGCATGGTTTGCGCAAAATCTCGATGATTTTCTGGCGGCCTACGACTGGACGGTGCCGATGGCAATGCCGCTGATGGAGTCCGTCCCGGCAGAAGAGAGCAATGCCTGGCTGACGCGTTTAGTCAAAGCCGTCGCCGCACGCCCCGGCGCGCTGAATAAAACGATTTTTGAGCTACAGGCCAGGGACTGGGCGCAGAAACCGCAGCGTGCCGTAGCCGATGAACGTCTGGTGGAGTGGATGCGGGTGCTCCAGCTGAACGGCATCAAAAATTACGGTTATTACCCCGACGACTTCCTCAACAACCAACCTGATATTTCGCGTATCAGGCCTGAATTTTCTTCGTACTGGTATCCTGACAATGACTGATCGCATTATCGCCTTCTCTATTTTGTGTCTGGTATTCGGGTTGCCGTTAGGCGTAGCCGCGCTGTTTACCGGCGAACTGATTCTGGACTTTGTCTTTTTCTGGCCGCTGTTTATGTCCGTGCTCTGGGTAACCGGCGGCCTCTATTTCTGGTTTCAGCTTGAACGGCACTGGTCGTGGGATAACGCAACACCCGCCCCCGCCTTAGCCGGTGAGCCGTTAATCTCGATTCTTATTCCCTGCTTCAATGAGGAACGCAACGCACGGGAGACCATTAGCGCCGCGCTGGATCAGCGGTACTGGAATGTAGAAGTTATCGCCATCAACGACGGTTCTTCTGATAACACGGCGGAGGTACTGCAACAGCTGGCGCGGGAGCAGCCGCGCCTGCGGGTGATTAATCTCGCGGAGAACCAGGGGAAAGCCGTGGCGCTCAAGGCCGGCGCTGCGGCGGCCCGGGGCGATCTGCTGGTCTGCATTGACGGCGACGCCCTGCTCGACCGCGACACCGCGGCGTATCTGGTGGCACCGCTGATTCAGTATCCCCACGTAGGGGCCGTCACCGGAAATCCGCGTATTCGCACGCGCTCAACGCTGATTGGGCGTATTCAGGTGGGTGAGTTTTCTTCAATTATTGGCCTCATCAAGCGAACGCAGCGGATCTATGGCCGGGTCTTTACCGTCTCCGGCGTCATCGCCGCCTTTCGCCGACAGGCGCTGGCGGATGTCGGGTACTGGAGCCCGGACATGATCACAGAGGATATCGACATAAGCTGGAAGCTTCAGCTTCGCCACTGGGATATCTTTTTCGAGCCGCGGGCACTGTGCTGGATCCTGATGCCGGAGACGCTAAAGGGGCTGTGGAAACAGCGTTTGCGCTGGGCGCAGGGGGGTGCAGAGGTGTTTCTGGTTAACCTGCGCAAGATGGCCCGCTGGGAGCATCATCGCATGTGGCCCCTGTTTCTTGAGTACGCGCTATCAACGCTGTGGGCGTTTGCCTATGGGGCGACCGTGGTGTTGTTCATTCTCAGCCATATTATCCCTCTTCCCGCGAACCTGGCCGTTGCGAGCCTGTTTCCCCCGGCGTTTACCGGGCTGCTGCTGGGCGTGATGTGCCTGCTGCAATTCCTCGTCAGTTTGTATATCGAGCGGCGCTACGAGCGGAAAGTGGCAGGCTCGCTGTTCTGGGTAATCTGGTTCCCGATGGTGTACTGGATGATTGGCCTGTTTACCACCCTCGTGGCATTTCCGAAAGTCATGCTTAAACGTAAACGCGCCCGCGCGCGCTGGATCAGTCCGGACCGGGGTAAAGGGAGCATCCAATGAACGAGAATACGTTAATTTTGACTGAACATCGGCTGGCGCCGCGTCTTTTCGATGCTGCATTAACGCTGATAGCCTGGGGAGGATTCCTGTTTTTCCTGTACGCCAGGCTGTGGATGCAGTTAACCGAGGAGGGCGATCACCGCTGGAGCGTGATTATCGCCTCCTTTAATACGGTGCTGGTCTATCTGCTGATTGCCGCGTTCAACGGCTGGCTGCTGATCCTGTGGTATCAGTACAATCGCCGCCGCGCACATGTGAGGCGGCGTCATCCGGAAATGTTGCGCCATGACGAGCTTGCCCAAAGTTTTAACGTCACGCCGCAAATTATGTCCGAGATGAGCCAGTACAACCTGCTGACGGTTTACCATGACCAGATTGGCCGGATCATTGATTTGAAGATCAGCGAGCAGCAGGAAGAGGAAGAGCAGTAGTGAAACGCCCCCGCAACATGCCCTGCGGGGGTGTTTTTATAACAGGGAGACGTTATTTATCTTTCACCACAATCAGCGGTTCAATATCGCTCTCTTTCTTCACCACCAGCGAATCATCCCCGCGCAGACAGGTTCCGCCATAGTTCCCGCCCACGGTAAAGGTGCAGACCTGAATGTATCTGCCGTCAACCTTCGGCAGGCACCATAGCTGCTGGTAGATATTTTTGCGGTCAACAAACTTGCCGCTGGACTGGTCCAGCAGTTCATCCTGGGCGCCGATCAGATCGATATTGCTCCCGCAGCGTCCGGCGATCGGTTTAACGGCATAACCGGTCCGTTTGAGCAGATCGTTAACCTCAAAATCGGTATCCAGCAGGTAACGGTGGTTCGGGAACAGCTGCCACAGCACCGGCAGGATCGCCTTGTTACCTGGGATCACCGTCCACAGCGGTTCAAAGACCAGCACTTCCGGGCGCAGCAGGACGTCAATCAGGCGCACTTCACCTTGCGGGTGACCGGTACGGATAGGCACGGCGGCGTACTCGGTTTCGCTCACCTCGCGGATCTGCTCAATCGCCGTTTCCCACGCCCAGGTTTTCCATACGCAGTTGACGTGACGGCCTTCATCATCAATCAGTTGCCCGGCGGCATCCCAGCTCAGCGCCCCCAGTCCATGCAGGATTTTGGTTTCAAACCCGGCCTGGATCAGCGAGCGCTGAATAAAGAGCGCGTGGTAATCCTCTTCGATATCGTTGTCCTGCATGATATGGACGAACGGCCGCGCGTGGCTGTGCTTCCATGCGCCGGTCAGCTCCTCCAGCAAGCCTTCCGCCGGATTGTGGCCGGTGCCGCGATAGCCGTTTTTCACCCACTCTTCAAGAATGAGCCCGCCCTCGGTATGGCAGGAGGCGGAATCCGCGTTGTACTCGTAAACCTTGATGCCGCGTTCATCCATGCAGAAATCCATACGACCGGTGATCATATGGTGACGACGCCACTGCCAGGAAAGGCGCAGACGCGGCCAGAGAATTTTCGGGATGTCGAAAAGCGCGAGTAAGCTGTCGTCTTTCAGCACCTTGTCGGTGGCATGAAGGTACATCAGATGCAGTTCGTTGGTGGCTTTGATCAGCTCCTGCTCGGCGCTTTCGGTAATGGTGAAGTACTGGCAGGGATCGTTGTTGATAACGTGGCCGTTGGCGCGAACGTACGCCTGTTGCAGGGCGTCGTTTTCATTGAGCCATTTTCCGTCGAACTGACGGTTGTTCTTCAATCGCGCGCCGCTGATTTTCAGCAGTTCACCGTCGATCTCCGGCTGAGGAATACTGTGTTCCGTCTCCTCCGTCTGGATCATCCAGCCGAGGATCTCGGTATCGTTGAACGTGTCATGAAGCGTATAGCAACCGTCCTCCACGCTCAGACGCAGCTCGCGGGTCCACTGCTGCCCCATCGGCAGCGGGGAGTGAATAACGTTCTGCTCGGCAATGCGCACTCTGTCATCCAGCAGCTGGGTAATGACGGCGACGTGGCCGGTCTCATGAAACTCACCGCCCTTTTGCCAGATGAGCAGCGCACCGGCCTGCGGCGCGCGTTTTGAGCCATTGGCAAAGGCCTGTAGCGGCAAAATATTGTCGTTTACCACCTGGCGCAAAAAACGCAGGGAGAAGATCTCCCACGCCATCCCGACGTCGGTAAAGACAAATCCGTGATTGAGAAACAGGAAACGGCGCGCAAATTCAACGCACTGCCATTTATGGCCCATGTATTCGTTGCCGATATAGCTGCGGAATTCCGCGTCTTCCGGGTAGCGACGCGGATCGAGACTGCCGTAATTTGAAGAGTAAATCGCCACGCCACCCGGCGCATAACCTAATAACGTCCCGAAGGGTGCGTCACTGCTTAACGTTCCTTTACGCATGTGTCCAACCTAAAACAGGCAGGCGGCAATTTTTTTGTGGGGTTGTCGTCGTCTGCACGTTGTAATTAACTGACAGAGGTGGCGTTATCATACACCCGCCCTGCCCATTACGCTCGCATCGTTAAACGGTTCCTGCATCTCCTGCTACACTGCCTCAACACAACACCAAAAAGGCAGGCCAACATGTCAGATAACACCTATCAGCCACCGAAAGTGTGGGAATGGAAACAGAATAACGGCGGCGCGTTCGCCAATATCAACCGTCCCGTCTCGGGCGCGACGCACGAGAAAGAGCTACCTGTGGGCGCGCACCCGCTCCAGCTGTACTCTCTCGGTACGCCGAATGGACAGAAAGTGACCATCATGCTGGAAGAGCTGCTGGCGCTGGGCGTGACGGGCGCGGAATACGACGCATGGTTAATCCGCATTGGTGAGGGCGATCAGTTCTCCAGCGGTTTTGTCGACGTGAACCCGAACTCGAAGATCCCGGCGCTGCGTGACCACTCTACCACCCCGCCGACGCGCGTCTTCGAATCCGGCAATATCCTGCTCTATCTGGCCGAGAAATTTGGTCACTTCCTGCCAAAAGATCCGGCAGGACGAACGGAAACCCTGAACTGGCTGTTCTGGTTACAGGGCGCGGCCCCGTTCCTCGGCGGCGGTTTTGGCCACTTCTATAACTACGCACCAGTGAAGATTGAGTACGCTATCGATCGCTTCACCATGGAAGCTAAACGCCTGTTCGACGTGCTGGACAAACAGCTGGCGCGCGGTCGTTACGTAGCGGGTGAGGAATATACCATTGCGGATATGGCAGTCTGGCCATGGTTTGGCTGCGTGGCGCTGGGCAGCGTGTATAACGCCGCCGAGTTCCTGGATGCCGGGAAGTACACCAACGTGCAGCGCTGGGCAAAAGATGTGGCGAATCGTCCGGCTGTTAAACGCGGGCGCATTGTTAACCGTACCAACGGCGAGCTGAACGAGCAGTTGCATGAGCGCCATTCTGGAAGCGACTTCGATACCCAGACGGAAGATAAACGTCAGGCCTGATCAATGACCGGGCGGTTCGCCGCCCTTCTTCCGCGATGAGAAAAATGCGTCAGCACGCGTGCGCAAGGAGCCTCGTATGTCAGACCAGACGCTAAAAGCGACCCGACAGCAGAGCCTTATCACCCTGCTGAGTCAAAGCGACTGGCTGACTACCGAGGTGCTGGCTGAAAAGCTCTCCGTCAGCAAAGAGACGATCCGCCGGGATCTGAAGTCGTTACAGCAGCAGGGGAAGCTTCTGCGCCAGCACGGGCGCGCGCGTCTGATTCACCCGGACAGCCGCGACAGCGGTGAACCCTTTGGCGCACGCCTGAAAAGCCATTATGCCGACAAAGCCGATATTGCCCGCCACGCGCTGGGCTGGATCAGCGAAGGGATGACCATCGCCCTCGACGCCAGCTCAACCTGCTTTCATCTGGCGCGCCAGTTGCCGGACATCGACCTCACCGTATTTACCAACAGCCTGCCTATCTGCCACGAGATGGCAAAGCGCGAGCGGATCACGCTTATCTGCTCCGGCGGAACGCTTGAGCGTAAGTATCGCTGCTATGTTAATCCGGCGCTGGTGACGCAGCTAAAAGGGCTGGAGATCGATCTGTTCATCTTCTCGTGTGAAGGGGTCGATGAGCATGGCGTCCTCTGGGATCCGTCCGAGCACAACGCGGGCTTTAAGGCGCTGCTGTTAAACCGCGCCAGCCAGTCGCTGCTGCTGATCGACAAAAGTAAATTTATGCGGGCAAGCGAAGTGAAAATTGGTCAGCTGTCGCAGGTGACACAGATTATTCAGAGCGATAAACGTCAGGCCGCCAGAGACGGCCTGACACGATGAGGTTACGCGGAGAGACGGAATTTCTGCACTGAGCGCTGGAGTTCTTCGGTCTGCCGTTCCAGTGCGGCGGCGGCGGCGGAAACCTGCTCCACCAGCGAGGCGTTCTGCTGGGTCACGCCGTCCATCTGCGTGATGGCAACGCCAACCTGAGAAATTCCTTTGCTCTGCTCCTCTGACGCGGTGGCGATCTGCTTCATAATGACGGTCACTTCCGTCACGTCGCGCAGGATCGCTTCCATCGTGGTGCCGGTATCGTTCACCAGCTGCGCCCCCTGCTCCACGCGGGCAACGGAATCTGCAATCAGCCCTTCGATCTCTTTGGCCGCATTCGCGCTGCGGCTGGCCAGATTACGCACCTCACCCGCCACGACCGCAAAGCCACGCCCTTGCTCCCCGGCCCGGGCCGCTTCCACCGCGGCGTTCAGCGCCAGAATATTGGTCTGGAAGGCGATGCTGTTGATGACGGTAGTGATTTCAGCGATTTTTTTCGAGCTGTCCGAAATGCCGCTCATGGTCGTAACCACATCTTCCACCAGCGACCCGCCGCGGCTGGCCGTACTGGAGGCGACATCCGCAAGCTGGCTGGCCTGACGCGCGCTTTCAGCGTTCAGCTTCACCGTTGCGGTTAGCTGCTCCATGCTGGCCGCGGTCTCTTCCAGCGCGGCGGCCTGCTCTTCGGTACGCGAGGAGAGATCGTTATTCCCGCTGGAGATCTCCGTTGCCCCGCGCCAGATATTCTCGCTGCCGGAACGAATCGTGCTGACCGCTTCCCGCAGGCTGTCCTGCATGGCGCTCAGCAGCGGCACCAGTTGCCCCACGCAGTTGCGGCCAAAGGATTCAATCGGCTGGCTGAGATCGCCCTGCGCAATCTGGCGGAACTGCTGACGGATACGATCCAGCGGTTTTACCAGTATCGCCACCAGGTAGCGGTCGGTGAACAGCAGGATCAACAGACCCACGATCGTGGCGGTGATAATCACCGTCCGGGTCATGCTGGTGAGGCCGTCGACCACCACGCGCGTGCTGTCGAGCGCCTTCGCCGCGGTGTTGTTAAAGTTCTCAGCCGCTGACCCGAATGCACGGCTTAGCGGCGGCGTGACGTTGTTGGCATGCTGACGATAGCCTTCGAGCGTCGCCTGCTTCGCCTGCGCCATCTGCGGCGTCACGCCCCGATCGAGCAGCGCCTGCCAGGTGGAAATCACCTGTGCAGATACCTTTTCATCCATCGGGCCGGGGGAGATAGCTTTCATCTCTGCCAGCTTTTTACTCATGTTATCCAGCGCCTGCTGAGCAGGAGCCAGGTCCGGCGTGCCGCCCGCCGCTTTAACTTCCATCGCCCGGCTCAGGCGGGTGACGAAACGGAAATACTGATCGTTGCCCTGGCTCAGCACCGTCATTTGCCGGACCAGCTGGCGGTCAACGTCATTACCATCAGAAACACGAGACAGAGACCAGGTGCTGTAAAGCCCCACGCCTGCCCACATGACACAAAAGATCCCCAGTATCGTCAGCATGACGAAACGGATGGTGAAATTACGAAGCATCTTCATTGAGTATTCCTTGCCGTGAGGGTGAATTCGCCCAGAGGCGAGTACTTCCCTCGTTATCGGCAGATACCGCAGAAAATATACTTTTTTGTTATCGAGTCGGCATAGAATGAAAACGTTGTTTCGAAAATTCACCGACAAGAAAGGAGACATCATGTCCTGGCACCCTTACACCGGCCGATACGAAAACATGCAGTACCGATACTGCGGCAAAAGCGGCCTGCGCTTACCGGCACTGTCGCTGGGCCTGTGGCACAGCTTCGGTCACGTTCAGCCGCTCGATTCCCAGCGCGCGCTATTGCGTAAGGCCTTCGATCTCGGCATTACCCACTTTGACCTTGCCAACAACTACGGCCCCCCTCCGGGCAGCGCTGAAGAGAATTTTGGCCGCCTGCTGCGGGAGGATTTTGCCGGGTATCGTGACGAGCTGATCATCTCCACCAAAGCGGGCTACGACATGTGGCCAGGACCGTATGGTTCGGGCGGTTCACGTAAATACCTGCTCGCCAGCCTCGACCAGAGCCTGAAACGCATGGGTGTGGAGTATGTGGATATTTTCTATTCTCACCGCGTAGACGAAAACACGCCGATGGAAGAGACCGCCGCCGCGCTGGCACACGCGGTGCAGAGCGGAAAAGCGCTGTACGTCGGCATTTCGTCCTACTCCACGGAACGCACGGCGGTAATGGCCGAATTGCTGCGCGAATGGAAGATCCCGCTTTTGATCCACCAGCCGTCTTACAACCTGCTTAACCGCTGGGTCGACAAGACCGGCCTGCTGGACGCGCTGGAGAAAAACGGAACGGGCTGTATCGCCTTTACCCCGCTGGCACAGGGCCTGCTCACCGGAAAATACCTGAACGGTATTCCGGACGGTTCACGTATGCAGCGCGAAGGGAAAAAAGTGCGCGGCCTGACGGAGAAAATGCTAACGGAAGCCAACCTGAGCAGCCTTCGTCTGCTGAACGAGATGGCGCACGCGCGCGGGCAGACGATGGCGCAGATGGCGCTAAGCTGGCTGTTGAAAGATGAGCGTGTAACGTCGGTGCTGATTGGCGCGAGCCGCCCGGAGCAGCTGGAAGAGAACGTTCAGGCGCTGAATAACCTGCGCTTTAGCGAAGATGAACTGACGCGGATTGACCAGCACGTTGCGGATGGTGAGCTGAATTTGTGGCAGGCCTCGTCGGATAAATAAATAGTGCGGCCTGCTGCCCTCACCCCGGCCCTCTCCCACAGGGAGAGGGTTAGGGTGAGGGGCATGGTGAATTTATTTCTTACTGATCTTATCCAGATACCCCATCACAAACGCCGACAGCACAAACGTCAGGTGGATAATCACATACCACATCAGCTTATTATCCGGGACGTTTTTCGCGTCCATAAAGACGCGTAACAGGTGAATAGACGAAATTGCCACAATCGACGCCGCGACTTTATTCTTCAGCGATGAAGCATCCATTTTCCCCAGCCAGTTGAGCTTTTCTTTGTGCTCGGCGATATCAAGCTGAGAGACGAAATTCTCATAACCGGAGAACATCACCATCACCAGTAATCCTCCCACCAGCGTCATATCCACCAGCGACAGCAGAACCAGAATCAAATCGGCTTCTGCCACGGAGAAAATGTTTGGCAGGACGTGGAATATCTCCTGGAAGAACTTGATCGTCAGGGCGATCAGCGCCAGGGAGAGACCAAAATAGACGGGTGCGAGCAGCCAGCGAGAGGCATACATTGCGTTTTCAAAGAAGCGTTCCATAAAATCCTGTCTGCAAACGAAACCAGCGCTGAGTATATCTCAACTATACCTCGTTGGGATCCACATCCGGACGCGCATACTCCGGCCAGACCAGCGCGACCAGTTCCGGGTAGGCTTCCAGGCTAAACTCGCGAAAACACTGGCGCAGATTTAATACGTCTAAATCGGAGTACGACACCTTCTCGCCATTCAGACAGCGCTTTTTGATATTGTCGTAATATTTATAGACCGCCGAATTAAGGTCGCTACAACGGCGCTGCGCGTCAAACAGGCCGGGCGTATCATTAATTTCGGCCATTTTCATTCGCTTAATTGTCGCATGGAGAAAATCGATATATTCGTGATTCACTCGCCAGTACCAGACCGGCGTCACGGCGTTCATCAATACGGAGAAATGATCTTCCCCCTCCTCTTTCGACATCAATTCAGGCTGCGGCGGTTCACTGGCGTCTTTTGACACTTTCGTTTTATTGAACTCTTGCATCAATAAAAGCACGCCAGCGGTCAGTAATAGTAACGTTATGACCGTGAAGAAAATGCTGTTCATGGGTAGGCTCCATTTTTTTTGATTTTAAAATTGCCTCATGATATTGTCAACGAATCTCACCCTTTTTCCAACCCCACCCTTTTGAAATTAAAGGAAATTAAAATGCTGCCCGACAATATTGTCCCGGCAAAGTACCACATTACGCCTGTGGAACAGCCTTCGACGGAAGCAGATAAAGAGGCGAATTTCACTCAAGGAAAAAGAAAACTCTCCGACTATGAAGCCGATATATTAATTGGTGTTTCGCGCACCGGCAAATCCCGTAATATGGTGCTGGAAGAGCACGATCGCCATTTAAAAGAGCGTTTATTTCGCGCCATCAAGATTGAAGCCTTAGTTCATCTGCTGAATGATTTACAGGCCGAAGGGGAAATAGACGCCCAGACGCTAAGTCAAATAATGGCCGAGAAAACGCAGCAAATAAATGAAGCTGGCAATGAAATTTGGCTTAATTTAATTACGCGTGAAAAAAACAATCCCATTTTTTATAACCTGGGGGAAGATTAACGTGAATGATGATAGCGGTAATAACGTTTATTTGACTTTAGATGATAAGAAAAGCGATGAATTTATCTTAAAGCAGAATCTCGACGCCCTGAAAAAGATAAAAAATGACGAGATGACGCGAATTACGCAGGATTTGGTTTCGATTCCGGCCACGCTGGTGCGCCTGAAATGGCAGAACCGTCGGGAGATTTACGCCTTGCAGGCCAAGGAGGAGATTTACGGCGCGGTGATGAACGCCATTATTGAGCAGCGCCCTGAGCTTAAAGAGAAGATCCTCGGGCGACTGGAGGCCAACTATCAGTACCTGCTGGCACGCGAGACAGCCACCCTGCGCCTGACCCGGAAACTCTCGGAAGGTCATTACCGTACTTCAAATGTGACCTGTGTAGCGCTTGATGAAGAGGCGCCGACGGCGCCTTCAGTGTGAGTCAACAATGATTGTTGCGGAATGCAGGCCGGGTAAGGCGACGCCGCCACCCGGCAGGGAAGGCGGCAAAAGCCTTCGTTTTACTTCGCGGCCGCTTTCTCTTCGCCGACCAGACCAATCTTCAGGTATCCCGCCTGATGCAGCGTGTCCATTACCTTCATCATGGTTTCATAATCGACGGTTTTATCCGCGCGGAAGAAGACGGTGGTGTCTTTCTTGCCGCCGGTCAGCTGGTCCAGCGCCGGAATAACCGAGGCATCCGTTACCGGATCGTTGCCCAGGAACATGGACTTATCGGCCTTCACGGACAGGTAGATAGGTTTTTCCGGACGCGGCTGCGGCTGGCTGGAGGACGCAGGCAGATTCACCTTCACGTCCACCGTCGCCAGCGGTGCGGCAACCATAAAGATAATCAGCAGAACCAGCATGACGTCGATAAACGGCGTCACGTTGATCTCATGCATTTCACCGTTATCGTCCAGATTTTCATTAAGACGCATTGCCATACAATCAACCTACGCGCAGTTTGGACGCCGCATGAACCGGTTTAACGGCGCTGGCGTTCAGATCCAGATCGCGGCTTTGCAGCAGCAGAACCTGCGCGGCAACGTCACCCAGTGTGGCTTTGTAACTGCCAATCATGCGCGCGAAGATGTTATAGATAACAACCGCCGGGATAGCGGCAACCAGACCGATAGCCGTGGCCAGCAGCGCTTCTGCGATACCCGGCGCGACGACCGCAAGGTTAGTGGTCTGCGTCTGGGCGATACCGATAAAGCTGTTCATGATGCCCCAGACGGTACCGAACAGGCCGACGAACGGGGAGATGGCGCCGATAGTCGCCAGGTAGCCGTTACCGCGGCCCATATGACGACCCACGGCCGCAACGCGACGCTCCAGACGGAAGCCGGTACGCTCTTTAATGCCTTCGTTATCTTCACTGCCTGCGGAGAGTTCCAGCTCGTTCTGCGCTTCGTTTACTAACAGAGTAGTCAGGCTTTTCGCATGGAAGGATGAGGTGATATCAGAAGCCTGATCCAGAGAGCGGGCTTCCGCCAGCTGCTTCTGCTCACGCTTGAGGCGGCGTTTTTGTGAAAGAAGTTCGGCGCTCTTGCTGAAGAAGATAGCCCAGGTGATCACGGACGCCAGAATCAGGCCGATCATCACAATCTTAACTACGATGTCAGCATGTTGATACATGCCCCAAACGGAGAGATCCGTCTGCATCAAATTATTACCCACTCTGTATCTCCAGGACGCAAATCACAAAATCTGAACGTAATAATATCAAAACGTCGTCGAATTGATAGTAGTTCTCATTAGTATTTACATAGTGCCGTAATTTTCGCTCACTTTCCTTGCGCTTACGCAGTAAAAATTTCTTATGCGAATTTTTGATAATATTTTCTGCTTATTCGATAAGCATCCGGATGCACATTCTGACAATCGTGGTAGTCTGGACGTCCAGACGTATAAAAATAGGGTTAGCGAACATGACTAAAAAGCAGCTTGAGACCACGCTGGTGCAGGCAGGACGCAGTAAAAAATACACGCAGGGCTCGGTCAACAGCGTGATCCAGCGCGCCTCCTCGCTGGTGTTTGATACCGTTGAAGATAAAAAAATCGCTACGCGTAATCGCGCGAAGGGCGGGCTGTTTTACGGTCGTCGTGGCACGTTAACCCATTTCTCGTTGCAGGAAGCCATGTGCGAACTGGAGGGCGGCGCGGGCTGCGCGCTGTTCCCGTGCGGCGCGGCGGCGGTCGCCAATACCATTCTGGCGTTTGTGGAACAGGGTGACCACGTCCTGATGACCAATACCGCTTACGAGCCAAGCCAGGACTTCTGCACCAAAATACTCAGCAAGCTCGGCGTCACCACCAGCTGGTTCGATCCGCTGATTGGGGCAGGTATTGCCGGGCTTATTCAGCCCAACACGCGCGTTGTGTTCCTGGAATCTCCCGGCTCCATCACCATGGAAGTGCATGACGTCCCGGCCATCGTGAAGGCGGTGCGCAGCATAGCGCCGGAAGCGATCATCATGATCGACAACACCTGGGCGGCAGGTGTGCTATTTAAAGCCCTGGAATTTGACATCGATATCTCCATTCAGGCGGCGACCAAATACCTGATTGGCCATTCCGACGGCATGATCGGTACGGCGGTATCTAACGCCCGCTGCTGGGATCAATTGCGTGAAAACGCCTACCTGATGGGCCAGATGGTGGATGCCGATACCGCCTACATGACCAGCCGGGGCATCCGTACACTCGGCGTGCGTCTGCGTCAGCATCACGAAAGCAGCCTGCAAATTGCACAGTGGCTGGCGCTGCATCCGCAGGTGGAGCGCGTTAACCATCCGGCGCTGCCGGGCAGCAAGGGCCACGAATACTGGCAACGTGACTTTACGGGCAGCAGCGGGTTGTTCTCATTCGTTCTTAAAAAGCGCCTGAATGACGCCGAACTGGCAAGCTATCTGGATAACTTTACCCTCTTCAGCATGGCCTATTCATGGGGTGGGTTTGAATCGCTGATCCTGCCCAATCAGCCGGAGCAGATTGCGGCCCTGCGCCCGGGCGGCGAGGTGGACTTCGAGGGGACCTTAATCCGCCTGCATATCGGGCTGGAAAATGTGGACGATTTAATTGCGGATTTATCGGCAGGATTTGAGCGCATCGTGTAAAGTGCTGGCTGAAATGTACTCCCCGGACGCAATTCTGAACACCGCAAGCAGAAAAGTCTGTATGAGATGCGCCTGCGATCAACCCCGACAGGCAAAATTGGGAGTACAATAGCGTTATATCTGCTGTTCCACAGGAAAGTCCATGGCTGTTATTCAAAATATCATCACGGCGCTCTGGCAACACGATTTTGCCGCGCTGGCGGACCCGCATGTCGTCGGGATTGTCTATTTCGTGATGTTCGCGACGCTGTTTCTGGAAAATGGATTACTGCCAGCCTCATTTTTACCCGGTGACAGCCTGCTCCTGCTCGCGGGGGCGTTAATCGGCAAGGGCGTGATGGACTTCGCACCGACAATGGTGATCCTCACCTCTGCGGCCAGTCTCGGCTGTTGGCTGAGCTACCTGCAAGGGCGCTGGCTTGGAAACACCCGCGTGGTGAAAGGCTGGCTGGCGCAGCTGCCGCATAAATATCATCAGCGTGCAACCTGCATGTTTGACCGCCACGGCCTGCTGGCGTTACTTGCCGGGCGTTTTCTGGCGTTTGTTCGCACCCTGTTGCCTACCATGGCGGGTATTTCAGGCCTCTCTAACCGCCGCTTCCAGTTCTTCAACTGGTTGAGCGCCCTGCTCTGGGTGGGCGTGGTCACCACGCTCGGCTACGCGCTGAATATGATCCCCTTTGTTAAGCACCATGAAGACCAGGTGATGACTTTCCTGATGATCCTGCCGATTTTCCTGCTGGTTGCAGGGCTGGTGGGTACCATTGCGGTGGTGATTAAGAAAAAGTATTGCAGCGCATAAACAAAAGCCGGGTGGCGCTACCGCTTACCCGGCCTCCGTTTCCCCTCAGGCTCCCTGCATGGTTCTTATACGTGACGCATCTTCCCCCGGCGTGACGCCGAAGTAACGCTTAAACTCCCGACTAAACTGCGACGCGCTTTCATACCCGACCCGCATCGCCGCGGCGCTGGCCTTCATGCCATCGTGGATCATCAGCATCCGTGCCTTATGCAGACGGTAGGTTTTGAGGTACTGCAACGGCGACGTGCTGGTGACGGATTTAAAGTTATGGTGAAACGCCGAGACGCTCATATTGGCTTCCGCTGCCAGCTGGTCAACGCTGAGGTTTTCCGTGTACTGGCTCTCGATGCGCTTCAGCACGCGGCTAATCAGGCTGAAGTGCGTTTGTCGGCTTACCAGCGCCAGCAGCGCCCCGCCGCCCGGTCCCAGCAGCACATGGTAAAGAATTTCGCGGATAATCTGTTTTCCGAGAATACGTGCATCCAGCGGCCTTTCCATCACGTCTAACAGGCGTTCAATCGCGCAGAGAATTTCCTCCGACAGGGTCGCGGAGTTGATACCGCTTGCCGCCATCGACGGCCGGAAAAGCTCGTCCTCCCCAATCTCCATCAGCAGCTCCTGCAACTGGAGGATGTCGACGTTGACGCGGATCCCGGCCAGCGGTACCTCCTCTGTCGCGAAAGTTTCACATTCGAAGGGTAAAGGTACTGTCAGAAGCAGATATTCATTGGTGTCGTAACGGAACACGCGCTCATTGATATAGCCAATCTTATGGCCAGAAAAGAGAAACACGATGCCGGGCTGATACATCACCGGGGTGCGCGTTCCGGGCTGAGTACCGTAGAGCAATCGGATATCCGGCAGCAGCTCAGCCGAATCATTTCCGTTATCTATCAGTCTTTTAATCTGCGACGTTAGCTGGCGGCAGATGGCTTCACGGTTCATTTTCAGTTACTCCGGGTACGGTTTCCGACGCTGACAGTGTGCGCATTTTCTTACCGTTTCTCCAGCGCGCTGTAGAAATGGGCAAGACATCGGCAGGAATGTGCATTGAGAGGATAGCGCCTGCCCGCCACAATGAGCAGCATCAGGTTGCCTTCTGCGCCACCACGATTTTTTACCCACTACAGGGAACAAGCCATGAACAACTTTAATCTTCACACCCCAACCCGCATTCTATTTGGTAAAAACGCTATCGCTGACCTGCGCGCGCAAATCCCGACGGACGCACGCGTCCTGATTACCTACGGCGGCGGCAGCGTGAAAAAAACCGGCGTACTGGATCAGGTGTACAGCGCTCTGGAAGGCCTGGACGTGCGCGAGTTCGGCGGTATCGAGCCTAACCCGTCTTATGAAACGCTGATGAACGCGGTAAAAATCGCCCGTGAGGAGCAAATCACCTTCCTGCTGGCGGTGGGCGGCGGTTCCGTGCTGGACGGCACCAAATTCATCGCGGCGGCGGCGCATTACGCTGACGGCATCGACCCGTGGCATATTCTGGAAACGGGCGGCAGCGACATCAGCAGTGCGATCCCGATGGGCTCCGTGCTGACGCTGCCGGCCACCGGTTCTGAGTCCAACAAAGGCGCGGTCATCTCCCGTAAAACCACCGGTGACAAGCAGGCCTTTATGAACGAACACGTTCAGCCCGTGTTCGCGATCCTCGATCCGGTTTACACCTATACCCTGCCTGCGCGTCAGGTGGCGAACGGCGTGGTCGACGCCTTTGTTCACACCGTTGAGCAGTACGTCACTTACCCGGTGAACGCCAAAATTCAGGATCGTTTCGCGGAAGGCATTCTGCTGACGCTGATTGAAGAAGGTCCGAAAGCGCTGAAAGAGCCTGAAAACTACGACGTGCGTGCCAACGTGATGTGGGCTGCCACCCAGGCGCTGAACGGCCTGATCGGCGCAGGCGTGCCGCAGGACTGGGCTACCCACATGCTCGGCCATGAGCTGACGGCGATGCACGGACTGGATCACGCCCAGACGCTGGCGGTGGTTCTGCCTGCGCTGTGGAACGAAAAACGTGACGCTAAACGCGCCAAACTGCTCCAGTACGCCGAACGCGTGTGGAACATCACCGACGGTTCCGACGATGCGCGTATCGATGCCGCGATTGAAGCCACCCGTCACTTCTTTGAAAGCCTGGGCGTGCCAACGCGTCTCTCTGGCTACGGCCTGGACGGCAGCTCCATCCCTGCCCTGCTGGCGAAACTGGAAGCACACGGCATGACGCAGATCGGCGAGCATGGCGACATCACCCTGGACGTCAGCCGTCGTATTTACGAAGCGGCACGTTAAGCGTTTTTAGGTTCCTGACTTTCGTTTTTTGACATTTCGTCCAGACTTAATGCACATCACATCGTCGGAGGTTCCCTCCGGCGATGAGCACCTGAAGGAGGAAAAATGGCAAACCAAACCGTAATCAAGCTACAGGACGGCAACGTGATGCCCCAGCTGGGGCTAGGTGTATGGAAAGCCGGTAACGACGAGGTCGTCTCCGCCATTCATAAAGCCCTGGAAGTCGGCTATCGGTCCATCGATACCGCCGCCGCCTATAAAAACGAGGACGGCGTGGGAAAAGCGCTTGCCAGCGCTGGCGTTCCCCGGGATGAGCTGTTCATCACCACCAAGCTGTGGAACGACGATCAAAAGCGTCCCCGCGAAGCGTTGCAGGAGAGTCTGGAGAAACTCCAGCTCGATTTCGTCGATCTTTATCTCATGCACTGGCCGGTACCGGCTATCGACCATTACGTTGATGCCTGGAAAGGGATGATTGAACTGCAAAAAGAGGGGCTGATAAAAAGCATCGGCGTCTGTAATTTCCAGGTTCATCATCTGCAACGCCTGATTGATGAAACGGGCGTCGCGCCGGTGATTAACCAGATTGAGCTGCATCCGCTGATGCAGCAGCGCCAGCTTCATTCATGGAACGCCACGCACAAGATCCAGACCGAATCCTGGAGCCCGTTGGCCCAGGGCGGCGAAGGGGTGTTTGACCAGAAAATCATCCGTGAACTGGCGGATAAGTACGGTAAAACCCCGGCGCAGATCGTCATTCGCTGGCATCTGGATAGCGGTCTGGTGGTGATCCCGAAATCGGTCACGCCATCGCGTATCGCCGAGAACTTCGACGTCTGGGATTTCCGCCTGGATAAAGACGAGCTGGGTGAAATTGCGAAGCTGGATCAGGGCAAACGGCTTGGGCCGGACCCGGATCAGTTTGGCGGGTGATCCCCTCACCCTGCCCTCTCCCCGGAGGGGAGAGGGTTAGACCTGTAGGCCCGGTAAGCGCAGCGCCACCGGGCATTGTTACAGGTTTAACCGGTCTTACGTTTTACGTTCTTCTTCGTTCCCGTACCACCGTTCGAACGCTGATGCGCAATCGGCGTGTGCTTGGTCAGTGCCGGGCGCGTGTTGCGGTTCTGGCGGCGCGCTTCGCGCATCTCTTCCAGCGTTGGCGCAGGCACCAGGCAATCACGACGCGAGCCGATCAGGTGCTTTTTCCCCATCTCTTCCAGCGCCTGACGGATCAGCGGCCAGTTTTTCGGATCGTGATAGCGCAGCAGCGCTTTATGCAGACGGCGCTGTTTATCCCCTTTCGGCACCACCACGTCTTCGCTCTTATAACCAATCTTACTCAGCGGGTTTTTGCCGGTGTAATACATGGTCGTCGAGTTGGCGAGCGGCGACGGGTAGAAGTTCTGCACCTGATCCAGACGGAATCGACGCTGCTTCAGCCACAGCGCCAGGTTCACCATGTCTTCATCACGGGTGCCGGGGTGTGCGGAGATGAAGTATGGGATCAGATACTGCTCTTTCCCCGCCTGTTTTGAATAGGTATCAAACAGCTGTTTAAAGCGGTCATAGCTGCCCATGCCCGGCTTCATCATTTTGGACAGCGGGCCTTCTTCGGTGTGCTCCGGGGCGATCTTCAGATAACCGCCAACGTGGTGCGTCGCCAGCTCTTTGATGTAGCGCGGATCTTCCACCGCAATGTCGTAACGCACGCCGGAGGCGATCAGGATCTTCTTGATGCCTTTCAGATCACGGGCGCGACGGTAAAGGTTGATCGTCGGCTCGTGGTTGGTGTCCATATGCTCGCAAATGCTCGGATAGACGCAGGAGAGACGACGGCAGGTCTGCTCGGCGCGCGGCGATTTACAGCGCAGCATATACATGTTGGCCGTTGGACCACCCAGATCGGAGATCACGCCGGTAAAGCCCGGCACCGTGTCGCGAATCGCTTCGATCTCGTTAACAATCGACTCTTCGGAACGGCTCTGAATAATACGGCCTTCGTGTTCGGTGATCGAACAGAGCGAGCACCCTATAATTCTGATCATTTAGAAATTTTTTTGCGTTTAAAATCAATGAATTGAAAGATTTCATTTTTCTAAGTCTGATAAAACAGATGAAAACCCAACTGACTATACTCATAAAACTCAATCTTTGCGCTGCTGTACGATACCAGTAATTACAGGCGCCGAGTTTAACATCATGAAAAGTAGCCCAATAATGAATGACGCAACGCCAGCTGCGGTGCCTAACTTCTGACTGAACACCATTGAAACAAAGTACATATTTGGGATAAAAACGGACATAGCAATCACGAAAAGTAACTTATTCAGATAATTATTTATTCGGGTCTTAACCTCAACTCTATCATAAAAAGCCATCGAAACGTAAGCAGTTATCAGTGAATAAAAAGACCATGTCATATAGTTAACCGATTCATTAAATGCCTCTCGCAAAAGCAAAGCACTTTCTGTCATTCCCTACCTCATTAAATCAATAGAAAATAAATCTGAATAATTTATTTTTAAAAGAAAAGAACACAACATAACTTCAGTAGTTATGATTAATCCCTGAATGATTATTTCTTAGCAAGATATAACATGCTTAATGTATATCAGGCAATAAAAAAACTCCCAAAGACCACCGCTGTGGTCTTCAGGTATAGGATTTAAAGAACGAACTCAGTCCGGAAACGTATCACTATCTTCTGTAACGTCCGCTTTCTCTGGTAACATTCTGTTTTTAATATACTGTGAATTCCTGCAGATGAGAGGAAAAATCTCCGAGTTATTCATTATACAACTCGTTGCCGTACGGGCGTCCTCCGGAGACCATGATGAAAATGAAAACGTCTGACGGTCAAGCCATTGAGACAATAATACATTATCAACAGAAGCGCTAAACAGCGCCGCAATAGCCCTGCGTTCAACGGCCTTCTCAGGTTCAATAAACGACAACTCATTATGAAAACGGGTAATAATCGCAATACGGCTGTCAATACGAATATGTCTTTCAAGTAAGACATCGTGCAACTCATCAAGTACAGTCTCTCTCTGGGTATCGTCGAGGCAAGACCACAGGAAATGAATGTTCTCGGCATTTGTGACAACGTCTGGCTCTGCATCACGGAACCATGATGCAAAGATACCCACACTACCTTCCATCCGGATATGCTGCCCCTGAAGTTGCATTTGTTCAAGGATAAAGCGCATGTTCACAGGAAGAACCGTAAAACACTCAATAAGCCTTTCAGAAGAACTAAATACTCCACATGCCAGGGCGTTCAGCTTTTTCTTCAAAATATCAAACTGCTCACCTGACTGATATACGTCATGGAGAAATACTGGACCCATAGCATTCACATCAGACTCAATTATTTTCTCTGACAGTGCTTTTTGACGCTCTCGCACAAATATTAAAAGAGAGGTTGCATTTGTAGCTTCTTTGATGACGTCATACTGACCTTTAACAAAGCTCAGGACAGGTATATTCACCAGAAGACCTAAATCAACAATCCTGCCAACAGCATTTTTGATGTACGGCAGAACATTTTTATCCTTAAGTGCTATAAAGATACTCTCGGCAGTACGTAGATAACGAAGATATGCAGCCAAAGCCAGGTCAAACCGTTCCTCACCAATATGTTCACTGTACGACTCGATACCGGCATAGTTACCATGGAGCACCATGTGAGCAACAGCCTGTGCAGCAAATTCCGCAGGGAAGAGATTCCTCGTCGCCGTATTATTAAGATAATATTGATTTAAAACATTATTATTCCAGTCCGGGCTCAGAACAATTTTTCTGAAATGGATAACGTCCTCAACAACCTGACGATTTTTAAGCGTCATTATTGCAGAGCTAACCTGAGCCCCACCTGTACCATCATTCTTTCCAATTACGTTCTGTACCGCCTTCGATGCAATATTGATATGCCGGATAATTCCCGGATTAAAAAGGTCTATCTGAGGTTGCTCAGCTCCATAGCGTAACATCTCCTCCCGACCGTGATTTCCGATATCTAGTGTGCCAATTTTCAGGTTTGACAAGGTCTCTTCATTATTGACAAGGTATTCCACATAAAATACGCCATCTACAAAATTCTCCATTTTATTCAGTAGTGATTCACCGGCCAGAACAGAGTATGAATCAGCTTCCTGCAGCAACGTCTGCGTGGATTCAGCCTCCAATTTTTCTGAATCCTGAATTTCATCAAGTTTACTCACAATAAACGATATTTGCCTTTCGACGAAAGGCTCTAGGCTTATCCGCCCGTCAGCCATCAGTTTCTGCAGACTCAATACGAAACCTTCATCATTCTTTTCTCTGAGTGAAACAGCATAACTCTGATTCAGCATTTGCACTGCGACTTTGAGTTGCGGTTCGGCGAGAGCCTGACACTTCTCATCCATCCGGCTATAAGAAACCAGCCAGTCTCGCATCTGAATATGTGGTGCCACTCGCTGCCATGCTTCAGCGAAACCCCACAAGGCCGTCAGTTCTTCAAGCCGTGGGATATTTATAGCACCAATCGCGTCTTTAAGAGGCGTATCAAGCAACTCGCTCCTGGCAAGCTCCACCGTGGACTGATAGTGGATGCTCATCAGAAATTCGCTCCATCTTTCTGTATCGTTATTAAAAATTCGGGATATTTGTTGATAAGTTAGCGAGAGCATCTCGTCAAAATCATCCGGAGCAATACCGGGTTCGGTCTGACTAGCTTTGGGATCGCGAAGTAATACTTTAATATCTCGCTCCCCGTATCTGACCACCAGTAAGTAGAGAGCAATAAGAATATGGCGATGATCTTCTGTTGCAGGAACGGTAAGGTTCAGAATATGAATATCATTAACAAACTTCTTCATTAATCGCGGTGTGATACGAGGATACTCAGAGGGTTTCCAGCGCTCAAGCAACACCGTTGCTTCCCGGCACGCTATCCCTGCATCCTCATTTACTGTTTCTTTCCAGTACTGCCTTAACGCTTCCTGCCATCCTGCCGAAATAAGAGGAGGAACCTGAAAACTTACAGGAATCCGCTTTGCAATAAACTCACGCCCGCTGAAACCCGCCACAGAAAGTGAGGCTGAAACCTGTCTTGCCGAATAGGGCACCACTATCCTGAAGTGTTCATGAGTGGCTCCGGCAATAAGCTCCATATCACTCCAGAGCTCTTTCACTTTGTCTGCACTGATTCGGTCCAGATTATCAATGATAAGGATGAAGCGATCTCCATGGGAAATGACCTCTTTGGAGGTAAATCCCTGCAGAGCTTCAGCCAGCTCAATAGCTCCGACCTCCTTATTAACTAGCCAAGTCTCTTCAATCCTGTCAGTACTGTTGCGTTTGAACAAATCACCAATACTCGAATACCCTTTCTTTCTGTACCATTCCATGTTCTGCAGGCATGCCAGTCCTGCGACCATAATGGCAGGAGAAAGAAACGCGGCCACCTCAACATAAAAAAGCCACCCTAATAATGACTCCTTGTGATCCTACCCACGTAATGTGGACACGGCCCTAAGCGAGGTTCTGGTTATCAAATTGTTCGGGACTGAGTCCGCCACAGGCACTGTGTCGGCGCCACCGATTGTAATCACACTCGATATAATTAAACACCGTCATCCGCATGATTTCCCGGCTGATAAGGCGTTCCCCGTGGATACATTCCACCTTCAGCGAGTGGAAGAAGCTTTCCGCGCAGGCATTGTCGTAACAACATCCTTTGGCACTCATGCTACCGTGCAGATTATGCCGCTTCAGTAACGCCAGATAGTCTGCCGAACAGTACTGCCCGCCTCTGTCCGTATGCACGATGACATTTTCCGGGCGCTTACGTCGCCAGAGTGCCATCTGTAGCGCATCGCAGGCCAGCTGCGCTGTCATCCGCGACGACATCGACCAGCCGATGACAGCACGGGACCACAGGTCAATGACCACCGCCAGGTACAACCAGCCTTCGTCCGTGCGCAAGTACGTGATGTCACCCGCCCACTTCTGATTCGGGCCACTCGCGTAAAAATCCTGTTTCAGCAGATTTTCAGACACCGGCAGGCCATGTTCGCGGTATCGGACCGGGCTGAACTTCCGGGCCGCTTTTGCGCGAAGCCCCTGACGCCGCAGGCTGGCGGCAATGGTTTTGACGTTGTACTCAGGCAGTTCGTCAGCGAGACGAGGCGCACCATAACGCTGTTTTGCCTCAGTGAATGCCTGACGGACAGCAGTATCACAGACGAGCCGGAACTGCTGACGTGGTGTTATCTGCTGACGACGCAGACGCCACGCATACCAGCCGCTACGGGCGACCCGCAGTACCCGGCATATGGCTTTGACGCTGAACTCAGCCCGATGTTTTTCAATAAAGACATACTTCATTTCAGGCGCTTCGCGAAGTATGTCGCGGCCTTTTGGAGAATGGCCAGCTCCTCTGCCTGTTCCGCCAGTTGGCGCTTAAGACGGGCAATTTCAACGGACATTTCCTGCTCACGTTCGGAAGAGCTGCGGGCATTGTTAATCTTACTGCGCCATGCGTAGAGCTGGGATTCGTACAGGCTGAGTTCCCGGGCAGCGGCAGCAACACCGATACGTTCCGCAAGCTTCAGGGCTTCGTTGCGGAATTCAGGCGTGTACTGTTTGCGGGGCTTCTTACTGGTTGATGCTGGTTTTGTCATGAGTCACCTCTGGTTAAGAGTTTACTCACTTAGTCGTGTGTCCACTATTCGTGGGTAAGATCATTGTTAGTAAAATATTGATTAAGGTCTGTTAGCACATAACGAAGCATCTGCACGGAAAGCAATGACAGTAAAATAAAAACGACGGTCAACCAGCTTAGCCTGCTGCTGACCCTCTTGTCGTATTCAACGATGTTACCCAGAGCCAGATTTTTATACTTATCCAACACATCCCGGGAGCCCGGACATTGTAGGCTGACCCCGTGGTGGATGACATCGATAAGCGCTTTTTTAGTTGAGCCATGATGGTAACGTTCTGCATCAAAGTTAATGAACGTAAAATCATCTTTAAGCTTTTTCTGCAGGAACTTCAATATTGTTGACTTACCTGAACCCAGCTCACCTTCCAGACCAATAATATTGACATCAGGTGTCCTGATGATCTGAGCCACATTCTCTGCAACTTTTTCATGACTGCTGCCTCTAAACATATCCTGGTCAGCGGGTGATTCCGTCTGCAATCGTAGAGTCATTCAGCAATTTCCTTCGTTATAACGTAAGATTCTTTCACTATTAGACACAGTACAGAGCCCACAGCAACCAAATGACTGCAGCCGGGGCAGTTTAGTTTTAAGCATGCATAAGCCGATTTCGATGGAATCCCTTTCACACAATAATATTGAATTGAAGCAATGAAAACATTAATGTGTTTGTTGTGACTAGCTGCAGGGGCCTGGAAGAAATTCCAAAGCCTGACAAACCGGAACAGGGCTTGCTCTGCTCCGGTTTTATCCAGTTCATCTTGAAGCCCTTGTTTTTGTTACATATCCCTGCTCACTCTTTCAGCCATTGTTAAGCTTCTTGTGTGTAATCTGCGAATAATACGGATGCAAAATTGATGCAATGGATTATACATACCTACAGCGCACGTTACGCTGAGCTGAATCGAATTTCAGAGAACGTTCTTCGCTATTACCCTGCCCAGCCAGTTGAACACATTTTATCATCCGGCCCCGAGAGTGACATGTTCTCTGCCTGGTACAGCCTTCATCAGAGTCAAACTAGACGTTATTTACAGGCAAAAGAAGACAGCTACAGAGTTTAAGTCTGACATTATTCGTGGCTGTGTCTGCCTTCGGAGTTTTCAGCTTATCCCGATAACAGCGGTTTTGAAAAATTGACGTTTTTTACACCGGTACATTGCCCGAACGCAATCTCCCCCGTAGCGAAATACCGCCCCGCAGAAAATCGTCCATGCTCGGCATGCCCCTGGAACATCAGCATCTTTTCAATAAAGGTTTTACAGCCTATAGTCTGTATAACACAAAATACACCTTACCTGCTGTATTACAGGGCGGTACTCCCTACTCAGTCTGCGAGGCAGGTCACTTATGAATAATCAGTTCCCGATAAAAACGCTGAACCAGCTCAGACCTGTGCTAATCGGGTTTCGCAAAATCAAGGGCTTCACGCAAAAAGATGTGTCTGAGAGGCTTGGCGTAACGCAGCAAACCTATGCCCGCCTGGAAGCAAACCCTGCTAGCGCCAGTATTGATCGTCTGTACAAGGTATTCAGTATTCTGGGCGTAGAAATAACGCTGTCATCTATTTCCCCTTCACCCTTCATTTCCCACACAGAGATGAGGGGGGCATTTGACAGCACTCCCGCCAGACGGGAGAAATGGTGACTATTAGAAGTTTGCTAGTTTTGTCGAATGACGCCAACTACATGTCCGCATCCATCGAGTAGTGGCTTCAAGCCACGATTGTCACTGCCTCCGCTGCCTTTTTCCAGTAACTCTCTCCTTTTAATTCTAATATTTAGGGGTGTCAACGCAAAGCAGAAACGGCACCTTCTTTGCGAGACAGAAATGACCTGTGATTGCCTGGCCGATTTATGGCAGCTAAGTGCGAGAAGCGGATATAGCGAATTCGCCATTGTACGGGATTAGCAGGTTTACTGAAGCAACCTGCGATGGCGTTATGGCAATAGTCAGTCCCCTGTCCAGTCGGCATAGGTGGCCACCTCGTCACCGCCGGGGATAAACTGATTGAAGCCTCCGCGCAAAATCACTTATTCTTTTCCGTTAATAAAATGCAGGAGCAAAGTCATGACTGGCGAAATTCGTGGGCGAGGCAGGCCACGAAAAACAGAGAGTACCTATACAGATACCCGTAATGACCTGATCCGAAGCGGGCTTGAACTGCTCACGCAGAATGGTTTTCTTTCAACGGGAGTCGATGCCATTGTCAAAAATGCCAGTGTTCCTAAAGGCTCATTTTATTACTATTTCAAGAGCAAAGAAGAGTATGCCCAGACTGTTCTGAGCGCCTATGACAGTTTCTTTGTGCATAAACTCCAAAAACATCTGTATGAATCATCCTTCACACCAATGATGCGTCTGGAAAATTTCATCGACGATGCCTGCGACGGCATTAAAAAGTACAATTTCACCCGGGGCTGTCTGGTTGGCAATATGATGCAGGAGAGTCCGGGTCTTCCACTGTCCTTTATCAAACAGCTCCACGAAATACTTGAGCGCTGGCAGGCGCTTGTGGCGTGCTGTCTGTCCGACGCGTTATCTTCGGGCGAAATCCGTTCCGATATGAATAATACGCAACTGGCGGCCATTTTCTGGAGCAGTTGGGAGGGTGCCGTAATGCGTGCCAAACTTTATTGCTCAACCCAGCCTGTGTACGACTTCTGGAGCTATTTCAAAAAGTCAGTACGCTATCAGCCCTCTAAGGACACGGCTGTTGAAAAGTAAAAAAGGGGCCGCAGCCCCTGATAATAATTATCAAACCCAGGCTGAGCCTGGCTTCCACTTCATTAGCTACACTGAATTACTGCCCGGCCACGAATTCCGCCACTCAGAAGTTTTTCGGCCACATTGATGGCATCACTCAGCGGATAAACGGTGGTCAGGCTATCCAGTCTGGACTCCGGTAAATACTGTACCGCCTGCTGCCAGATCGCCGCTCTTTTTTCCTTCGCGAACATGACACTGTCAATCCCTTTCAGCGTGACGCCACGCAGGATAAACGGAGCCACATTCCCCATTAGTTCCATCCCCTGTGCCATGCCGCAGGCTGCAACAATACTGCCATAACGCACCCCGGCGCATACATTGCAGAGCGTATGGCTACCGACTGTATCAATGGCGGCAGCCCAGCGTTCTTTCTGTAACGGTTTTCCGGGACAGGAGAGCTCGGAACGGTTAATAATCTCGTCCACACCGACCGTTTTATAGAGCCAGGCAGCCTCTTCCGGGCGTCCAGTAGACGCCGTAACGCGGTACCCCATTGATGCAAGGATCATGGCCGCAATGCTCCCGACGCCGCCGCTGGCACCGGTAACAAGTACCGGACCATCTTCAGGCTTAATACCATGATTCAGAAGTGCGTCTACGCACAGCATCGCGGTAAACCCAGCTGTTCCGATTGCCATTACGTGTTTGCCGTTAGCGCCAGCCGGGAGCGGCGTCAGCCAGTCTCCATTTACCCGTGCTTTTTCGGATAGTCCGCCCCAGTGTTTTTCCCCAACACCCCAGCCGGTCAGGAGAACCTTATCTCCGGCCTGATATTCGGGATGTGAACTGGCGGACACTGTACCGGTAAAATCAATGCCGGGCACCATGGGAAAGCGTCGGACGATTGGGCCCCGGCCCGTAATGGCCAGTGCGTCTTTGTAGTTGATGGATGAATAGTCAACATTGACCTCCACATCCCCCTGCGGTAGTTCACTTTCAGCGATTTCAGCAAGTTGCGCACTATAGCGTCCATCTGTTTTGTTGATTAATAAAGATTTAAACACGTTCACCTCGTTTGTCCGGGCGTTTACCGTTCAGTCATTAAGTCGTCAATAAATAATATTGACCGATCGTCTAATAATCAACACTACTATCCCAGTGCTTTGCCAGCATTCAAGAAACATTATTCATTTCATGCACTTAAAGCTGTCTTTTTTGACCGACATCAAACTGTATTCTGGTTTATCTGGTGCAGAGGGAAAATCAGCATCCCTGAAGATACATAGCTAATGCTTCAGAACACGGCTGATGATGCGATAAAACAACCAGGCTTTAATGAGTTAGTCTGAGCGGACCTTCGGCTCAGTAAATAGGTCCGCTCCGTGCCAAGAGCAGACGCTGGTAATTCGGGTAATGGTGCCAACTTACTGATTTAGTGTATGATGGTGTTTTTGAGGTGCTCCAGTGGCTTCTGTTTCTATCAGCTGTCCCTCCTGTTCAGCTACTGAAGGCGTGGTGCGTAACGGTAAAAGTACTGCCGGACATCAGCGCTATCTCTGCTCTCACTGCCGTAAAACATGGCAGCTACAGTTCACTTACACCGTCTCTCAGCCCGGTACACACCAGAAAATTATTGATATGGCCATGAATGGCGTCGGATGTCGCGCCAGTGCACGCATTATGGGCGTTGGCCTCAACACGATTTTACGACACTTAAAAAACTCAGGCCGCAGTCGGTAAACTCACGCATACAACCGGGCAGTGACGTCATTGTTTGCGCGGAAATGGACGAACAGTGGGGTTACGTCGGCGCTAAATCACGCCAGCGCTGGTTGTTTTACGCGTATGACAGGATACGGAGGACGGTTGTGGCGCACGTATTCGGTGAACGCACGTTGGTCACGCTGGAGCGTCTTCTGGGCCTGCTGTCGGCCTTTGAGGTCGTGGTATGGATGACGGATGGCTGGCCGCTTTATGAATCACGCCTGAAGGGAGAACTGCACGTTATCAGCAAGCGATATACGCAGCGCATTGAGCGGCATAACCTGAATCTGAGGCAGCATCTGGCAAGGCTGGGCAGGAAGTCACTGTCGTTCTCAAAATCGGTGGAGCTGCATGACAAAGTCATCGGGCATTATCTGAACATAAAACACTATCAGTAAGTTGGAGTCATTACCGGTGCTCTGATATATTTATTATACTATAGTGGGGTATGTGTTGATCTTAATGTAATACTCCCCTATAGTATAAGAAATACAGAGCAGTGAGGTAAGCAATGCCCAGTACTCCTGAAGAGAAAAAAAAGGTCCTAACCCGGGTTCGCCGTATCCGGGGTCAGATTGATGCTCTGGAAAGAGCACTTGAAAGTGGCGCTGAATGCCGTTCCGTTCTCCAGCAAATCGCCGCCGTCCGGGGCGCCGCTAACGGACTGATGGCAGAGGTGCTGGAGAGCCACATACGGGAAACCTTTGACCAGAATGACAGCTACAGTCATGAAGTCAGTAAATCAGTTGACGATACGATTGAGCTGGTTCGTGCCTATCTTAAATAGGTGAGGCCATTATTACATTGAGGATATATTACGTATGAAATCACGTGCCGCTGTTGCATTTGCACCAGGGAAGCCCCTGGAGATTGTTGAAATTGATGTTGCTCCGCCTAAAAAAGGCGAGGTGCTGATTAAAAACACCCACACAGGTGTCTGCCATACCGATGCCTTTACCCTCTCAGGGAATGACCCTGAGGGCGTTTTCCCGGTGGTTCTCGGCCACGAGGGAGCCGGTATCGTCGTTGAAGTTGGTGAAGGCGTCACCAGTGTGAAGCCGGGTGACCATGTTATTCCGCTCTACACCGCTGAATGCGGGGAGTGTGAATTCTGCCAGTCCGGTAAAACGAACCTCTGTGTATCGGTTCGCGAGACTCAGGGCAAAGGACTGATGCCTGACGGGACCACTCGCTTTTCATACAACGGTCAGCCTCTTTACCACTACATGGGATGTTCCACATTCAGTGAATACACCGTTGTGGCCGAGGTTTCTCTGGCAAAAATTAACCCGGAGGCGAACCATGAACACGTCTGCCTGTTGGGTTGTGGCGTGACTACCGGTATTGGCGCCGTCCATAACACGGCTAAAGTGCAGCCGGGCGATTCAGTTGCCATTTTTGGTCTGGGGGCAATTGGTCTGGCTGCGGTACAGGGGGCCCGTCAGGCAAAAGCGGGACGTATTATCGCTATCGATACTAATCCGACAAAATTTGACCTGGCCCGTCAGTTCGGGGCCACTGACTGCATTAACCCGAATGATTATGACAAACCGATTAAAGATGTTCTGCTGGATATCAACAAGTGGGGTATTGACCATACCTTTGAATGTATCGGTAACGTTAACGTCATGCGTGCAGCGCTGGAAAGTGCTCACCGTGGGTGGGGGCAGTCCGTTGTCATTGGTGTCGCAGGGGCCGGACAGGAGATTTCCACCCGTCCTTTCCAGCTGGTCACCGGGCGCGTATGGAAAGGTTCCGCGTTTGGCGGAGTAAAAGGCCGCACTCAGCTCCCCGGTATGGTCGAGGATGCCATGAAGGGGGATATTGACCTTGAGCCATTTGTAACCCATACGATGACACTGGATGAAATCAATGACGCCTTCGAGCTTATGCATGAAGGCAAATCTATCCGGACAGTGATTCATTACTGATCCCATCAGAATTTTAATCAACTCAAACTGAAGGAAGTGGAAAATGACAACTCCGGTAATTTCTGGTGACGGCATCTTTTCTCATGTGTTCATTGGCGCAGCCGATGTCGAGAAATCCTCCGCATTTTACGATGTCGTCCTGGGCACGCTTGGTATCAATAACCTCGGCCCGTTTGGCAACGGCTGGGTACTCTATGGCCGCGAAAAGCCGGCATTTATCATTGCCCGTCCGGGCAACGGTGAAGCACCTTCCGCTAACGGGGTGACTGTCGGCTTCGCTGCTGCCACCCCGGAAGAGGTTGATGCTTTCCATGCTGCCGGCCTTGCCGCCGGTGGAGCTGATGAAGGTCAACCTGGCCCGCGTGGTCACCTTCCCGGGGCCTATGCTGCCTACCTGCGGGATCCGGCGGGTAACAAAATCACGGCGTATACGTTTATCTGACGTCCGGATTTAAAGATACTTCCCCTGGCTTCGGTCAGGGGAAATAACCATGAGATAACGGCTGATGGAACTCATTGAGCAGCATGCCAGCTCTGGCGGCTGGCAAAACGTGTACCGGCATTATTCACAATCCCTTAATTGTGAAATGAATTTCGGTGTGTATCTTCCTCCCAAAGCAGTAACAGAAAAACTGCCGGTACTATACTGGTTGTCGGGCCTGACCTGTACTGAGCAGAATTTCATCACCAAATCAGGTATGCAGCATTATGCAGCCCGGCATAACGTCATCGTTGTTGTCCCGGATACCAGTCCCCGGGGTAATAATGTCCCGGATGCCGACAGTTACGATCTTGGCCAGGGGGCCGGTTTTTATCTGAACGCGACGGAACAGCCGTGGAATGTTCATTACAGGATGTATGACTATATTCTCAGAGAGCTTCCGGATGTCGTCATGAATCATTTTCCTGCAACGGCAAGAAAATCTATATCCGGTCATTCTATGGGAGGGCTGGGTGCTCTGGTGCTGGCTCTGCGAAATCCTGGTGAATATGTGAGCGTATCAGCATTTTCCCCGATAGTATCGCCTTCTCAGGTGCCATGGGGGCAACAGGCATTTAGCGCTTACCTGGGTGAAAACAGAAAAACGTGGGAAGCCTACGATCCAGTCAGCCTCATTTTACAGGGTGAAAAATTACCAGAAATCTTCATTGATCAGGGGCTGAGTGACGCCTTTTATGAAGAGCAACTGCGCACCAAAATCCTTGAGAGAGTATGCAATGAGATGAACCTCAATGCGTCGTTCCGATATCATACTGGATACGACCACAGCTATTATTTCATTTCCAGCTTTATTGGTGAGCACATTGCTTACCATGCCAACAGGCTCAGGCTGTCAGCATGAGTTGATTTCCAGCCTCAGAAAATGTGCTTAATTTTCAGGCCTGAACAGGGCCTGAACCCTGCAGACCTGAGATGTACTGTAACTGAATCGCCACGGATAATCTAGACACTTCCGAGCCGTTGATGGACTGACCCCGCCCCGGTAGACGATCCTGCCCTATAGTTTGGACTGACCCCACGCCTGTAGACAAATCCTGTCCTCACGACGAGGCCTGTTCGAAGGCCTCCGGACTGACGTCGCCGAGGTGGCTGTGGCGCCGGGACCGGTTATAGAAGACTTCAATGTAATCGAAGATCCGCCCGGGCCAGATCCCTGGTTTTATATATGCGTTTTCTGATCCGTTCTTTTTTCAGCGAACTGAAGAACGATTCGGCCACCGCATTATCCCAGCAGTTGCCACGCCGGCTCATGCTCGGCGCCAGGTTATTGGCCCGGTAGAAGCGCTGCCAGTCGTCACTGCCGTACTGGCTGCCCTGGACGCCCTTCTAAGAGTCAAGCTGTTATCGGGATACTGTTGATCCGCCTGTTTTGATTGCGCAGTAACGTGTAAACTTCGCGGGAGATATATCGCTTTAGACAGCGTATCGCTTCCATTTTTGTATGTCCTTCGGCTACACGCCTGGCGACATATTCCTTTGTTTTTGCGTCAGTTCGTAAGCGTCCGATGGCGATGATGTGAAGTGCACTATTTGCAGCACGATCTCCACCACGATTAAGTCGGTAACGGTTCGTTTTTCCAGAAGAAACGGGGACCGGGCTGACACCACACAGTGCCGCAAATCCTGATTCTGATCTTAACCGTTGAGGATTGTCTCCGGCAGTGATCAGCAACTGTGAAGCGCTTTCGTATCCGATAGCATTACGTTTAATCAGCTCAGGTGCCAACTCGTCGACAATTGCCGCAATCATGACATCCAGATCAGCGATTTCGTCATGTAACTCGAGATAGCGTCGGGCAAGGGACTTTAATGAAATGCGATAAACGTTGGTTACATTGCGGTATTCACTGGCATCAGGTCTCCAGGAACCCAGGGTCCTGATGAGCTGCATGCGCGTCATATTTCTGAGCTGTTCACGTAATTCATCCGGGGCAGAGATAATATTTGAATGGATAATCTGGAGAGCGACTCTGCGGGCTGATATTGCTGTTTTTCGGCAAGTTTTTAATACCCGCAGGGACTCAATCATGCCATCACGCGTTTTGGGAGTAACTGTCCTGATGCCTGAGAATGCTGCATGAGCGGCACATTCAGCATCAATTGTGTCACTTTTACCCCGTTTGCGTCGCTCCATCCGGTCTGGAGCAGTCACCTCAAGAACTTCTAACCCGGCGTTCTGAAAATAACGAAGCAAACCGGAACCATAGGTACCTGTGCACTCAACACCAATTCGCTTTAATGTCCCAAACGAGGTCATCCATGCCAGCATCTGCCGGTAACCTTGTCGTGTTGTGGAGAAATACTGAGTCCCAAGGACTTTATTGTTCTGATCTACGACAGCGGCAACGTGCAAATCTTTATGTGTATCCACGCCACCCACAACGGCAGCTTCGGTAACTTTATCAACCATGACAGAGCTCCTGTGAGGAAACAGAGTTGAATCTCCAGACAGATAACCCGGACAGGACAGTAACGAGACAAGCCGTCAGGCCCTTCTTGAGTCACGCGCATCGGTGAGGAGATGCCTCGCATGAAGGCGCTTCCGGCAACCGACGGGTCCAGGGCAGGACACAAAAGGTCGATCGCTGTGTGAGTCAGGATGCGGGAAGGTCTTCACTGCATCAGTAATCACACCAATCTGGTTAAACGGCAAACTAAGTGGTGGTAAAGACTGACATCGGCATTATTACTATCGCTATGTACGATAACCTCGCTGTCTGGTTTTCGGCGCCAGACCGCCATCATCAGCGCGTCGAGCGCCAGTTCGCGTGAGAGAGTGGGTTTCATCGACCAGCCGACCACATTACGGGCGAAGAGATCGATAACCACCGCCAGATACAGCCAGCCCTGCCAGGTGCGGAGTAGAGTAAGAGGCAGGGCGTAGTCGGACTATTTCCCTGCCTCTCCTCCCCGAACCGGACGTGCACCTTTCAGCGCATCCGGCTCTCCATTTAAATGCTGGCGAACGCCATTGCCACTTCTGTAAAGCGCGATGTATACGTGTTTCTGGTCTCCGTCCTCAGATAGGGATTACCTTCGGGTAGCCGCCAGCGGAACAGCTTCTTGCCTTGCCCCACCAACCGGTACAGTATTTCGCCGCTGAGCTTGCCGTGATTGGTTTTACCAAATAAAACCCACGTTTTGCTCTGACCCGGTTTCGGTGATTTACACCACCACCTCATCAGGGAAGCGATACCTGTACGGTATTTGCGGGCCAGCCAGTGAGCCAGCTTCCAGAACACGACACGGTCGATATAACTGAAGACTTTGGCCTTAAAATCAACGAACTGATAGAACATGGCCCAGCCTTTCAGTTTTCGGTTGAGTTGTTCAGCCATATCGACTTTGCTTTCACTGTAGTTGCCTGATAACAGTGCTGTCAGCGATGCGGCGAAGTTTCTGGCTTTCTCCTGCGGGATCGTTGAGACCACTCGCATCTCGCCATAACGACTGCGTTTGCGAATGATCCTGTGCCCCAGAAAGATAAAGCCGTCATTAACATGGGTGATTTTAGTCTTATCCATGTTCAGCCTGAGTTTCAGACTGCCTTCGAGCACACCCCGACACTCCTCCCTGATGGCTTCCGCCTGTGCTTTGGTGCCTTTGACGATGAGGACAAAATCATCGGCATAGCGGCAGTACGCCACCGCGGGTTTCCACTGCCAGTTTTCTCTGACCGCCGTACTTCGGCCCCGTTGGATACTGTTATTCCAGTACCACCGATCTTTTCTGGCTTTCCCGCTCAGGTAGCGCTCATGCAGGTATTGATCGAACTCATTCAGCATGATGTTCGATAATAGCGGCGATATAACACCGCCCTGTGGTACACCTTCACTGGCCGCCCGAAAGAGACCGACATCGATATGTCCCGCCTTGATGGTTTTCCACAGCAGAGTCATGAAACGTGCGTCACTGATCCTGCGGCGTACAGCCTTCATCAGCAGTCGATGATGTACGGTGTCGAAGTAACTGGACAGGTCGCCTTCAATCACCCAGCGTCCCCGGGTTTCACCACAGTCTGTGAGCTGTAATTTCACCGTGCGGATCGCGTGGTGGACACTGCGCTCAGGCCGGAAGCCATATGAGAGCGTATGAAAATCACTCTCCCATATCGGCTCCATCGCCATCAGCATGGCCCGCTGAACAATACGATCCCGCAACGCGGGGATACCCAGTGGTCGCAGTTTGCCGTTGCTTTTAGGGATGTAAACCCGTCTGGCGGGCAAGGGCTGGTAGTGGCCTGAGAGTAATTCATCCCTGAGGATTTGCAGCTCAACAGCCAGTCTGGCCTGTAGCATTGTTTTGTTCACGCCATCAACGCCGGGGGTATGGGCCCCCTTTGATGAAAGCGTGATCCGCGCCGCTTCAGCCAGCCATTCTGGTTGTGTTATCAGACGCAGCAGCCGTTGAATCCGTAGGGACGGATCGGTGGCTGCCCATGTGGCAAGCTTGCGTTGCATTTCGCTGATTATCAAAGGTCTTCACCTCGTTAGGTCAGTTAATTCACGTCGCAAACACATTCAAACTGCTTCCCTTCGCCATGTAATGGGCTTTCCCCATCGCGGACTACTACGGAAGCTCCGCCAGCCAGCGCGTCATCGGAGCCATGCCCCCTTAACATCCGTCGCTGACCTTCCCCGGTTTACCTGCCTGGACTCAGGCATACTGAGGAGGCTGCCCGTCGCACTCTTTATCCTTGCTTGCCGCAAGTTGGCAGAAGTCAGCATCGCAAGCGTGATAGACGCTGCTGCCCCGGTGTTTCGCATACATGTCAAAACACCTTCGACCGGCAGTGCTTACGTATCACTGCCAGTTCCTCCTGCACGGCCTGTCAGATCACGTAGGCCGTGGTGACGTTTTCAACCCACAGAGGCGGATTAACGGGTTCATGTTCTTCAGCCTTTCAGTACTTAACCTTGAGGATCATCTCGGCTTAGTGATCTCGCCTCAATCCCCGTTGTCAGCGGGTTACATCACCCTGCGGGCATGCCGCAGGTCACTGCCGCTCAGGTTCTCCACCGTCACACCCGGTGGGATTGTTGGGTTTCTCATCGTGAGTTACCGGTTCAATATTCCAGACAGACTCGCGGTTCATTTAAGCATCCATGCCCGCCCTGAACTCCGGGCACACTATAAGTAATATCGGTGACCCAGACCTGGGTGGCCCGGACAACGGTGAACTGCCGCTGCACGAGATTAGGAGCAACGACTGAAGGCCTGCCAGCGATACGACGTGGCGCTTTATAGCCGCGCACAGCTTTAATCCGGTCCAGTTGCATGATCCGACCCACCCGGTTTCTACCACAGGTTTCCCCGATTTCGTTCAGATCGCCATGAACCCGCCGGTAACCGTATACGCCTCCGCTCAGGGAATATGAGTCGCGGATAAGCATCAGCAGGCGCTGGTTATCTTTATCACGCGCCGAGACAGGGTTATGCAGCCACGCATAGAACCCGGCCCGGGCGACATTCAGTACCCGACACATCGTCATCACACCCCATACAGTTCGGTGCTCATTGATAAAGCGGTACTTCAGTCGGGCTCCTTTGCAAAGTACCGCGCGGCCTTTTTCAGGATATCCCGTTCTTCTTCGGTGCGTTTTAGCTGCGCCCGGAGTTTCAGGATCTCGCTTTTAGCTTCCAGTAAATCCCGGGCATGCTGCTCGCTGTTATCAGGTTTGATAGCCCGTAGCCACTTGTAGAGGCGGTGTGCAGAGACGCCCAGACGCTCAGATACTTAGGCGACGGAATAACCGCGTTCCGTTATCTGACGGACGGCTTCTTCCTTAAATTCAGGTGTAAATCGTGGTGTGCCCATACGCTCCTCCTATACTCAAACTATAGGGCAGGATCGTCTACCGGGGCGGGGTCAGTCCAGGGAGCCGTTAACGACCTGATGGCGGTTGTTCTGGAAAGCTATCTTCGGGAGGAATTCCCCGATACGGGCAAACGAAATGAGTCGCAGAAGAGGTCAATCGACGACACCATTTCGATAGTCCGCTCCTATCTCCGTTAACTCTGCCAGGCAGATGTCTGATGGGGTCTAAAACTGTAATGAAAGGAAATGACATATGAAATCACGTGCATTATTCATCTGTATTTTTTAATTGGTACCCGAAACCGCCTGAGTGTCGCCATCAGCTGGGTCTGGAACCACAGCGTCGCGTACCGGGGAGCCCGCATTATCACGGGAGCCAAATCTCCGGTCCCGGGTACGCCGCCAGCCAGTTCTCATACAGAAGGCGGATCCGCAGGGTACCGCTGAAACTTCAGCGGTGTCCCACATGGTACCACCGGGCCCAGCTTCAGCAATCTGTTTCCAGTCACACAAACGCTTTTTTCGACGGGCTTTCTGATCGAGCGGTCCGGCACACCAGATACCGTCACAAGAGGTGGCCTTATTAAGAGCGGACACACCTAGCACAGGAAATTCTATGGCAAAGAAACTTTTCGGTTATCATCCCATCCTGACTGACGACAACAATTCAGTTGTGATTCGCGGTGCTCGCGAGAACAACCTTAAAGAGGTGGATGTTTCCATTCCGCGCAACGCATTGGTTGTTTTTTCGGGTGTGTCAGGCTCGGGTAAGTCTTCACTGGCCTTTGGCACCATTTATGCTGAGGCGCAACGGCGCTACTTTGAATCGGTTGCCCCCTACGCTCGTCGCCTCATTGATCAGGTCGGGGTTCCGGATGTGGATGCCATTGACGGACTGCCGCCAGCCGTTGCGCTTCAGCAACAACGCGGTGCCAGTAACGCGCGCTCCTCTGTCGGCAGCGTGACCACCTTATCCAGTCTGGTGCGAATGATGTACTCACGGGCGGGCGCTTATCCTGCCGGACAACCGATGCTGTATGCCGAGGATTTTTCTCCCAACACGCCGCAGGGGGCATGCCCTTCTTGCCATGGTCTGGGCCATATCTATGAGGTAACTGAAACACTGATGGTGCCCGATCCCTCACTTAGTATCCGTGAAAAGGCTATTGCTTCCTGGCCCCCGGCCTGGCACGGACAGAATCTGCGGGATATTCTGGTGACGCTGGGGTATGACATCGACACTCCCTGGAAAAATCTGCCAGCGGAAGACCGTCAGTGGATCCTTTTTACCGAAGACACCCCCACTGTACCGGTTTTCCCGGGACTGAGTCCGGAAGATACGCGCGAAGCCGTCAGGAAAAAAATGACGCCGGGTTATATGGGGACCTTCACCGGGGCACGTCGTTATGTGCTACATACCTTCGCCAGCACGCAAAGCGCGTTGATGAGAAAACGAGTCTCCCGTTTTATGGAAGGCAAGCTGTGTCCGGTCTGTCACGGGAAAAGACTGAAGTCAGAATCATTGTCCGTCACCTTTGCCGGTGTGGACATTGGTGAATTTATGCAGATGCCCTTAGACCAGCTGGCGGAATTGCTCCTTCCAATCTCCCGGGGGGATTTCAGTGCCCACCACGCCGGCGCAGATGCCGACAGGGATATCACCCGTCGGGATCTGACAGAGCGTGCTGCATCCGGAAAAGCGGTCCATTCCGATAACGCCGATGTCTGCCGGACATCGGCGTTATCGGAAGAGAAACGACTGGCGGCACAACGGCTGACCGGTGGTGTCATGGCCCGGTTGTATCAGTTGCAGAAGCTGGGGCTGGGTTATCTTACGCTGGACAGAGCAACCCCAACTCTATCTGCAGGAGAGCTTCAGCGACTGCGTCTTGCCACGCAACTCAGTTCGATGCTGTTTGGTGTGGTCTATGTTCTTGATGAACCGTCTGCGGGTCTGCACCCCTCAGACAGTAAAGCGCTTTACGATGCGCTTGAGAACCTTCGTGATGCCGGCAACTCGGTGTTTGTCGTTGAACATGATCTTAACCTGATGCGACGGGCGCAATGGCTTGTTGATGTGGGACCGTCGGCTGGTGAACAGGGAGGACATGTTCTCTACAGTGGTATTCCTGAAGATCTGAAAGCCGTCACCCAATCTCGTACCGCGCGTTATTTATTTGATGAAGTCCGGCCACCACAATCTTTTGCCCGTATCCCATCCGGGTGGCTGAAACTGCAGGGGATCCATCGCCACAATCTTAAGTGGATCGATGTTGATATTCCTCTGGGTGTGCTGACAGCCGTGACGGGAGTCTCTGGCTCCGGTAAATCCAGTCTGATTGCCCAGGCCTTACCGGAACTGGTGCTTTCTTCACTTGGCGGTGAGCCAGAAGACGTGCTTTCCGAAGCCAGCGACGCTGAGGGGCCATCCGTAACGGAGAAAACGTACGGTACCCTGACCGGTGATACCGGACTGGTAAAGCGTCTGGTTCAGGTTGACCAGAAACCGATAGGCAGGACCCCCCGTTCAAACCTGGCGACATATACCGGGTTGTTTGATCCTGTTCGTAAGCTCTTTGCCGGAACGACTGACGCCAAACTCCATCATTACGATGCGGGTCAATTCTCTTTCAATGTGGCAAAAGGCCGCTGTGCAACCTGTGAAGGTGAAGGATTCGTCAGCGTGGAGCTGTTGTTTATGCCGAGCGTGTATGCACCGTGCCCGACCTGCCATGGCGCGCGGTATAACCGGGATACTCTCAGGATCTGCTGGCAGGACAAAAATATCGCGGAGGTCCTGCATATGACGGTGGATGAAGCCAGTCAGTTCTTTGCGACTGAAGAACCAGTGGCTCGTCCCCTCCGTCTGCTGAGTGAAATTGGTCTGGGCTACCTGCGTCTGGGACAACCAGCAACCGAGTTATCCGGAGGGGAGGCGCAAAGGATCAAGCTGGCAACCGAACTACAACGTAGCCAACGTGGCCACACGTTGTATATCCTAGATGAACCGACAACCGGCCTGCATGCTTCAGACGCCGACCGCCTCCTTGTGCAGCTGCAGCGGCTTGTTGATGCAGAAAATACGGTGATAATGATTGAACACGATATGCGGGCGGTTACTCAGGCAGACCAGGTTATCGACATCGGTCCTGGAGCGGGACATGAGGGAGGACGCCTGGTTGCCGCAGGAACTCCCGAACAGGTATCGCAGGTCAAAGAAAGCCGTACCGCACAGTATATTGCCAGGGAACTCTCACGGAACGGTTAAAAAGGGCTGTGTCGTCATTGCGTCAATGGCGGCACATTCCCGGCGTGTTCTGTATCAGTAATCTCCCGCAGGTATAATTTCAGCGCATCCCACTGGTTCAGCGCGTACGCGAACGCCTTCGACAGCTCCGAGTGCCGTGACAGCGTTTTCTGCTTTTCACGCAGCCAGCCCTCCAGCGCGGTCAGCAGCGGTACCGCTTTTTCCTGCCGAATGGCCAGCCGTTCCGCCGCGCTTTTGCCCCGGATGCCCGCCTCGATGCCATACAGCTCGCCGATACGGCACAGCGCTTCGGTCGTGGTGTCAGAGGGCGTCCGCACGTGCACGTCCGCCTGCAACACCCCGCTGAACCCCGCAAGATGCGACTGCGGATGTGTAACGCTGGCGTGATAGAAATTTTAAGTCAGTCATCAGGTGTCCACCTAATTAGGGGTCAGTTTGGATATCGAAAATTATTGTACGTCAAGGTTATTTTTTGACCTCTCTACTTTAGCGGGCCTCAGCCGACGAAACTTATCGGAAGCCGGTACCGGCCAGTCTGACTGAAGATGGAAGCAAAATTAATGCTGTGGGCTACCATACCTTCTTTAACAGGTGATTTGTGAACTGCAACTTCTCGGAACGGGAGTTTGCGCAAGGACCGGAAGTCCGCTTTTCGCTCATAGCGGACCGTTCCTGCGCACATGTCTGCTATGTGGTAGAGGCAGACAATACTTACAGCACAGGGCGTTAATAAATACGGAACAGATCAACCGCAGATGCCTCCTCCTGAATGTATTAATTTTGCTATCTCGTCGGCAAAATCAGGGAACAAGTCTGGATATGGAAGCGCCTGGCAGCTGAAAGTATGAATAATAACGCCCTGACAGGATATTTTATTGCACCCTGTCAAAAGTCATACATTCTTTCCCGGTTTTTGCTTTCTCATACCGGATAACTCTATTTAAGGCTTAAGGATAACCTTCGTCCATCCTTCATCCCGCTCATCGAAGTGCTTATATCCGGCAGGAGCCTCTTCAAGCGAAAGACGATGAGAAATTATTTTGCCCGGACTGGCTTTATCGTGATGGATGAGGCGAGACAGCTGACGGTTATAGGCCTTAACGTTCGCCTGGCCGGTACGGATTGCCTGTCCTTTAAACCAGAAACTCCCAAAATCAAATGGCATCTTACCCTCTCTGGCAAGCTCCGATTCAGCCCCCGGATCCTGAGGAATAAAGACGCCAACCACACCAATTCCCCCGGTTGCTTTCGTCGACGCAACAAGACTGTTCATGGTAACAGAGTTATCTTCATGGCCATGTTTGTTACAGCACTGATAGCCAACACATTCGCAGCCACAATCCGTACCGCGTCCATCCGTCAGGTCGAGAATTTTTTGTACAGCTTCATCGCCAGTAGCATTGATGCCCGTCGCCCCCATTTTTTCAGCCAGAGCCAACCGGTCTGTGTGCGTATCAACCACAAACACCTGTGAAGCACCTTTAATGATCGCCGAATGAGCTGCCATCAAACCGACCGGCCCCGCGCCATAAATGGCCACGCTTTCACCAGGCTTCAATCCGGCAAGTTCTGTTGCATGCCAGCCGGTAGGAAAAATGTCAGAGAGCATCACATAATCATCTTCTTTTTCTGCCGCATCAGGGGGAAGAACAAGGCAGTTAAAGTCGGCAAATGGCACCCGAAGAAGTTCCGCCTGACCTCCCTCCCAGGGACCCATTTCAGCAAAACCATAAGCTGCGCCTGCCGTACCCGGATTGGTAGTGAGACAAAAGCCGGTCAGACCTTTTTCACAGTTTTCGCAAAAACCACATCCCACGTTAAACGGCAGACAAACATAGTCGCCCACCTTAATACGTTCAACGCCTGAGCCAATTTCGACCACTTCACCCAGGTTTTCGTGACCCAGAATCCGTCCCTGTTCAAAGCTGGTCCGGCCCTCATACATGTGCAAGTCCGACCCACAAATGTTGGTGGTGGTGATGCGGACGAGTACATCCGTGGGGCGGACAATTTTCGCATCCGGTACGTCTTTTACTTTTACATCATAAGGACCGTTGTAAATTACTGCTTTCATGATCTTCTCCTTCTTGCGTGCGGAAAGGAAATGCTGCCCCGCGGATTGGGGTATCAATCGAGTTTAGCTGCCATAACAGATCTCGCGATCGGCGAAAGGACGATTAGGATGTTTCTTAACTAAGTGCATTGAAGTCTGTAAGACAGGTACTTACCGATGAAGGCTGCCTGGAAAACGTAAAAACATCACACGTTAATCCGGTTTTTTTAAGCAGGCAAGGGATTACGGACAGCTTTGAGCGAGAAGCGGATAAAGTAAATCTATCTCATTTCTGCATTGTGCCAGAAGTAGACATAGGTGAATTAGGTAACCCTAGAGATGCACTTTGAATCAATGATATGAAATGCTGAAAAGGTAATTAACTAATTCAAAATTTGAATAATCAGTTATCTCTTCCATGCTTAATACGTAACCTTAGCTAAGGAGAAATTATGTTAGACGAATACAAAAAATGCATCGAAGCCTGTTATCTATGTGCAACGGCATGTGATAACTGTGCGGCTTCGTGTCTCGACGAAGAGAATCTGGAGATGATGCGCGAGTGCATAAAACTGGATATGCAGTGTGCAAATATCTGCCGTCTTGCAGCTCAATTCATGACACTAAATAGCGGGTCTGCCCAGGATCTTTGCCGTCTTTGCGCTGATGTTTGTCAGAAGTGCGGTGACGAGTGTGGAAAGCATGAACATGACCATTGTCAGGATTGCTCAAGCGCTTGTCATCACTGCGCCGAACAATGCAGAAAGATGGCCGCCTGAGAAAAACTCAAATTACCAAACCCGCTTCGGCGGGGTTTTATATTCCCGGTAATAAGTCGTAGAAGGATGAGATAGATGAGTTTAAGAGTACGGGCGGGAAATAGATCTACTCGAAAGTACTAGCCTCAATGACAAATTCTGGCACAGATTATTTGATTGGCTCAATGTCCGTTTTCGCTGACAGCGGACTGCACCCCGCCGGGGTGACCGCTTCGTGCCAGAATTGGACGTTTCCAAAATCTGCATGCACTAATCGGTGGAGAGCAGATCTCACTGCATAGCCATGCAGACGCGCAGAAATCATCAGGGGCGTTTGAAAGGTGCCGGAAACAGGCGGGAGGCCGCAGAAACGTGCTGAGGGCGCCTGCGGCGGTGCGCCCAAGGGTTGTTATGTTTAATATGGCAGAACTTTCCTGTCGCTATCATTTTGACGCCCGCTATTCGCTCATAGATATGCCTGTCGCGTTTGCGGCTTTACTTGTTATACCCAACCTGCCTGATTTTTATCGCCAGCATCCCGGAATTGAAATTATCCTGAGCAGCTCAGACCGCCGACGGAATATGCTGCATGATGGCCTGGACTGCATACTGAGGGTGGGGGAGCTGGACGATGGCGACTATATCGCAAAGGAGGTGGGAACCGTTAAAATGACGACCTGCGCCAGTCCTGCGTATCTTGATCAACACGGCACCCCGGAAACAATGGACGAGTTGCAGCAGCATCAGGCCGTCAACTGGATTAACAGCAGCAACAGACAAGTTATGCCCTGGACATTCGGGACGTCAGAGGGCTCCACCGAAATTGAACTTCCAGGCAGGCTTGTCGTGGATAACTCAGAAGCCTACATTGCAGCAGGCCTGGCGGGGCTGGGAATACTACAGGGCATGAATATTTTTTTGCAGCCTTATCTCGATCGCGGGCTGTTGGTAGAGGTTCTGCCAGATAATACGTCCCCGAATCGCAAACTGTAACTTCTGTATCCGCACCGCCATCTCTCCCGAAAAGTACGGGCGTTTACCGACTGGCTGGAAAGTTTATTGTAAACGCCTGGGGGCCTGCAGCCTGCTGGTACGTGCGCTGCCTTTTATCGGCCCGCCAGCTTCTGTATGGCTTCACGGACAGGAGCATCGCCAGACGTCAGCTCAATGATGACGCGGCTGACGGCAGGTTGCTCAATGAGTTCAGCCAGCGTAGCCGCCACGTCATCACGGGGCACGTTACCATACGGGATGGCCAGGCCGGCACGTACATAACCCGTACCAGTCTTATCCTGCAGCGCGCCGGGGCGCAGGATCACCCAGTCAAGCTCGCTTTGTGCTAGTTCCACATCGGCCATTTTTTTAACACGCATATAATTTTCGAATGATTCAGAAGTGGTTTCTCCCCGTGCGGACTCCGGGAATGCAGAAACGAGCAGAAAGCGAGACACACCGGCACTGAGGGCGGCAGCTACCGACTTTTTCAGCCCTTCGCCGTCGACCGCATTGGTCATCTCCTGTCCCCCCTTACCGCCGGCACCGGCAGTAAACACCACTGTATCACTACCTGCAAAGTGCATCGCCAGCGCAGCTGCATCCAGCTCTGTCAGGCTCCCACTGACGGGCTCAGCACCCAGCTCGCCTAGCAATGCCTGCTGCTCTGGCTTACGGTAGAGGGCACGAACAGCATGCCCCCTACCTGAAAGGATCCTGCACAGACGCTGGCCGATTTTGCCTGCACCACCGATAATGAAAACATGAACCACAGTTGTCTCCTTCTGGGGTTATGATGTGTCCGAAATTATAACCTGACATCAGGTCAGTTCCTTTGAGCCTGACCGATTGCACTGCATGCTGCTGCCAGCACCAGACAGCTGGTCAGATACTCAGTTGTTCTTATAGCTGAGAACAACAGCCGTACCGATTTAGCTCTCCCGTCACGATGAGAACTCCTGAACCGGTTACACGCAATGCCGGCCAATATCTTCCGTTATATTCGAAAGATCCACGCAAGTTACTGAAGTGCGAGGGACGCAATGTGTACCTTGAACGAACTGAAGTCAGCGGAACCCTGAAGGTTCGATTCCATAGCGTTCAGAAAACTGCTTGCTGAAGCTCGATAGTGAATTGTAACCCACCCGCCCCGCGACCGTTTTTACCGGCAGCGTCGATGTCATCAGCAGGCGGAGAGCCTCCGCGATACGTGCATCGGCGATAACTGAGCGTAAGCTGGTTGACTCACTGGCCAGGTGGCGCCGAAGCGTGGGGCCACTGAGTCCCGTCAGATCTTCAATTTCAGCAGCACTCCAGGGATGAGCCGGTTTGTCCGCTACCATCTGACGGATTTTCATGGCCAGACTTGGCTGCCGGGCTCGCAGCAAAGCATGGTATCCCATGCCATAAAGCCAGAGCACCACTTCAACCATGGCGTGCAGGGAAAGCGGACGCTTCCCTTCCCGCATTGCGGCTGTCCAGCGGTTAAGGGGTGAAAGAAGAGCTGATACGGAAATGGCTGCGATGCTGCCGGTGTCCTGTGGTGGTGGTGCGGCAAGTAACAGCCTGGCTGCTTCAAGCTGTTCCTCCGCGAGCACCACGCTCAGGGCAACAAACTCACCACTTTGTTCTGAAGGGGCATATTCTATATCGATGCTACGGGCATTCGGGACGACCATAATCTCGCCCGGGATCACCCGGTGCCATTTCTCATTTTCACGATACCGGAATTCTCCTTCCAGCGGGAAGGAAAGGGTCGCACCTTCCACCTCGAACTTCTTTACCTGATGCGTCTGTTCTGCGCGAAGGCAATCGCAGGGAAGTGGAAAACGGGAGCGTGCCAGGGTAAGAAGCTCAGCGAGGAGATCATCAACGGGAGAATCGGAAAAGCTGACTGTTTGCATATTCATCCGGAATTTGACTTTGACCGCTATTATACGTCGCCATATACAAAAGCATACAGCGACGCGTGCGGTTGTCTATTCCCGGATGACAAAAATCAGGCCGATTATAGTTATTGCCATACCCACAAGCATGGGCAATGTAATGGCCTCTCCAAACAGCAACCACGCTTCAGCTGCCGTGAGAATGGGAACCAGGTAAAAGTAAGTAGCGACTTTGGTTGCTTCACCGCTTCGTATCATAAAAATCAGCAACATAATCGCCAGAACCGATACGCCAATAACCAGCCAGCCCAGACCCAGCGCAAATGATAAGCTCCACTGCGTCGGAGCAGATTCGAACATCAGGCTAATTGCACCCATCGATATTGTCAAAGTGACGTACTGTAAAAACGTGTTCGCAAAGATATGTCCATCTCCCTGAGCACGGCGCTGATAAAGCGCTCCGATCGTTACGCCAAATAACCCCAGCATGACCGACCCAAAAGCCACAGGATCCAGTGCAAAACTATGCTGGCCTGGCGAGAGCACCAGGAAAACGCCCGCAAAGCCAATCGCAATACCCAGCCATTTCCGGGGATGCAGGGACTGACGGTGCATGAGTGAAACCAGTATTGCAGTCAGTACCGGCTGCAGGCCGGTGATGAGCGCCACAATGCCTGACGGCATGCCACGATGGATGGCATAAAAGCATCCGCCCAGAAAGAAGCTCTGCAGGAAAAGTCCGACAATCAGGTTGCGAACCATTCCTCTGCCGGACGGAAAACGGGCCCTGAACCCCAGTGTAAGCAGCAGAAGGACCAGACAGGAAAATGCGCCACGCAGGAATAAAAGATGAAACGGCGCGCTGTACTGCACGGTAAATTTGGCTGCGACAAACCCTGACTCCAGAGGAATACAAAAAGCCAGGGCGCAAGAGTAATGAGCCATTTTTTTGTGAGGCAGTGATATTCATAGTATTGCAGGTGGGTTCTTGTCGGGCGATATGAAAGGGGATCTTCCCGGTCACTATTGTGTGCACCGGGAAGGAAGGTGATCAGACTGCGGGTGACCACAGGTCGTAATTCAGTGCGAAGCTGTTACCTTCACGGATAACCTTACCGGTAGTAGGCAGGTTGAAGTGCATACCACTGACAGCCAGGTTATCGCTCGCTGCGCGGTCAAGCACTTTGCTACGGATGGCCGCCGCCGCCGCAGGATCGCTGTCGAACGCGATAGTAACGTCAGGCTGAGCAACCTGAATGTGCGGGAAGTGAACAATATCACCCCAGATGAGCAGCGACTCTTTTTCATCACCCAGCAGATAACCGGTATGTCCTGGTGTATGGCCGAACAGCGGTACAGTCTGAATACCTGGTAAAATCGCTTCCTCGCGGAATGGCACCAGTTTGTCGTCATAAGCGCTGAAGGCGTTCCTTGCTACTTCAAAGAACGGCTTGAATGCGTCAGGCGCGCCAGCGGAAATGGTTTCATCACGCCAGAAAGCGAGTTCTTTCTCATGCACAAACAACTGCTGAACATTGCGGAAAACGGGAGTCTGCAGGGGGCCTGCAAGCCCGCCGATATGGTCAGGATGCGCGTGAGTCAGGAGAAGGGTATCAATCTGAAGCGGGTCAATGCCTGCCGCGGCCAGGGCTACCTGAAGCCGACCGCCCCAGCCATTGATACCTCCGGCACCACTGTCAATCAGGATGGTTCGCTCAGGCGTCTGGATAACGTAGACGTTGATATTAATACGGGGTACTGCTGGCACACCGCGCTTCTGCAGTAAATCCTCGGCACGTGAGCCGTCAATACCAGACAGCAGCTCAAAAGATACGTCCAGATAGCCATCACTCAGCATGGTCACAGTCATGTCACCTACTTTTTTGCGATTGATAGCCGGGGCCTGCCAGTTCAGTTGTGAAGTCATATTGGTCTCCGTTACGATTAGAGGTCATCAGGTTTTACTTTAGCAATAGTAACGAAATTTCTGGTTCGAACTGCTCATCCTGCTACGTAAACCGCTCATTCTTAAAATCCGGAGCACAGCAGGTTATATTGCTTTTGCCTTTCTCATGTAAGGTGTCGGTATTATCTTTACCGGAGCCTGTAATGGACATTATTGGAATTATCATGTCGGCGGGAAAAGCCTCTGACCAGTCCTCAAGCACCCGACAATAGTGTCCCGCCTCAATCCCCGCCAGGGCAGAAGACTCCGGCAGGTAGGCCAGGCCGTAGCCATCTTTTACTGCCTGAAGCATTGGATAAATGCTTGAAAAAGTAAGCTGCCCGTCCACTTTTTTCACAATCTCCCCCTGCCTGACAAATTCCCAGCCATACAGCGGGCCTGTGGGTGACAGACGTATATTGATGCAGTCATGTTTTTCCAGCTGAGAGGGATGTAGCGGCAGACCTCTTTCTGCAAGATAGGTGGACGATCCAATGACGACAAACCGTATGTCCGGTGCGATTCGGACGGCCACCATATCCTTTAATATGTCATCACCAATTCGGACTCCGGCATCAAAATTGCCCTCAACAATGTCGACAAAACCGTTCTGCTGCGACATTTCCACCTTGATATCCGAATATTTTTTTAGTAACGGTGACAATCGTGGCCAGAGACATTCATGAATCATGTGATCTGATACCGTAAGTCTGACCAGCCCAGCCGGTGTATGGCGCAGTCTCTGAAGAGCTGTCACGCCCGCTTCAATGCGCGCAAGACCGGGTTCAAGCGTCAGTAATAATTGTTTACCGGCTTCGGTGACAGCCACCCGCCTGGTTGTACGCATAAGTAACGGCATGCCAACGCGCTCCTCGAGACGACGTATCGTGTGTGAAAGCGTGGATGCCGAGATCCCGAGGCGGACAGCAGCCCGTGAAAAACTGCACTCCTGTGCTACTGCCATGAATGCAACATAGTCATTAAAATCGTGACGCATACCGTTCCCGTTCAGGATCTCCGATAACATTATCAGAACCATTTAGGTTCATGATGCCGATTCTGTGAGCCATCAGGCAACCCCCCCGTTCCGCTCATCCGATCATAATTTTTATAAATCTAGATATTGGTAAATCTCAATATGTGGAATAAAGTGTCGTGGTTCTGCGGCTACATCGGCCGAACGACGACATGCCAGGTCGTAAATGCTGAGACATGGCGTTTCAGTGATATTGAAAATTCGCTATATCAGGATATGTAATGAAGACGAAAAACCTGTTCTCTCCCACCAGACTAGGTCCCTACACCCTGAAGAATCGTGTTGTACTTCCGCCTTTAACCCGCTCACGGAGCTCACAACCGGGTGATATTCCGAACGAACTGATGGCTGAATATTACGCACAGCGCAGCAGTGCCGGGTTTATGGTGACCGAAGGAACACAAATCGAACCTCGTGGGCAGGGTTATGCGTGGACCCCGGGGATCTACAGCTCACGGCAAGTGGAAGGCTGGAAGAAAGTGACGCGGGCAGTGCATGAAAAAGAAGGCATCATTTTTGCCCAGCTCTGGCATGTCGGAAGAGTATCCCATAACTCCCTGCAGCCATGTAACGCCTCGCCTGTCGCTCCGTCGGCGATACCGGCAGGGGAAAACGTTAAGGTATTCATCGAAACCGGGCCGGGAGAGGGTGCGCTGGCTACCGCTTCCTGCCCCCGCGCACTGGAAAAAGAGGAAATTAGTGAGATTGTCAGGATGTACGCCGGGGCAGCTCAGAACGCCCTTGATGCCGGTTTTGACGGTGTGGAAATTCACTGTGCAAATGGATACCTGGTTAACCAGTTCATGTCATCCCATAGCAACAAAAGAGAGGATGAATATGGTGGCTCATTACATAACCGGCTGCGGTTTCTGCGCGAAGTGACGCAGGCTGTCGCTGATGTGGTCGGTAAAGACCGTGTGGGAGTCCGTTTTGCTCCGCTCTTTCAGACCACGGATGAAGTAAGGGTCTATCTTGGCCTGGTGGAAGATGATCCCCATGAAACCTATACCGAAGCCGTTAAAATTCTTGAAGAAATCGGAATAGCCTATATTTCTCTTGCTGAAGCCGACTGGGATGATGCTCCCGAATTGCCTGAAGCATTCAGAGCTGAAGTCCGTAAGTTATTCAGCGGTGTAATTATGTATGCCGGGCGATATACGCAAGAAAAAGCCGAACGGATTATCGGTGCTGGCTGGGGAGACATTATCGGATTTGGCCGCCCGTTCATAGCTAATCCGGATTTACCGCAGCGCCTTTATCATGAATGGCCACTGAATCCGGTCGATCCAACAACCATGTATGGTGGAACGGCAAAAGGCTACACAGATTATCCCGCCTTTGGCTAACCATTCTTATGAGCATCAGCTTTTCAAAAGCTGATGCTTAACGTAGAGAAGTATCGTAACATTGCAATTCCTCAATGCGACAAGTGACAGAGTTTATGCCTGATATTGATTTGAATGACGTGATTAAGGCGCTGGGAAACCCTGTTAGAAGAAAAATTCTGCATATGCTCAAGGAACCGAAAATACACTTCCATCAGCCTTATGCTGATGCGGACGAGTTCGGTGTGTGTGTCAGTATCATTCAGGAAAAGGTCGGGCTCTCACAGTCTACCGTTTCTCTTTACCTCTCAGCTCTTCAACGGGCACAACTTGTTACTTCTCAGCGCATCGGTCCCTGGACGTACTACAAACGTGACAATGATAAAATAAGGGTTGTTCTTGAGTTGCTGAAAAATACAATCTGATACAGGACTGAGCACATTCAGTGTAACAGTACCGGGGGTTCGTACTTGCGATCCCGGCAGGCATTCCATGAAAGCGCACTAATTCCTCAATATCAGGCTGCAGACCGGTCATAAGAGGCTAATAGTTTTGCAAAATATCCACCAGTTTGGGTCAAATCACTCTGTCGGTTGGTGTGCATACTCGGTGCAAGGACCTGCAGATATTTAAGATGGCGGATAGCTTGTTACAGTGCCGCTGATGACATTCCGACCCTGTTGCCGTCCGGGTAAGATAATACCTCTGACAGCGGTCATAAAAGCCCAACATAATTGTCTTTCGAGCCATATATTAATCGCTCATCGCGCTCTCTTTTTCGAAGAGGTGTCACTTAATCATGATCGGTCAGTACAAAAAGACAGTGCTTTTCCAAATTCCGGACGGTTGTATGCGAAAACGGTGAAGCTCAACAAATGGTGTCATCGCTGTGCAATGCTCTGCGGGCTCATTCTTTCAGTTAACTGTTTGGTTACAGCTTCAATGAAGTATTTCAGTTAATTCACAGCGAGGGTTTGAGGAAACCACGCTGTGATTACCCAACGCTCATCCGGAGCATCCGGATTGAACTGTCGCTGGAGCTTGTTGGGCGACACGATACTGGCCTCGCCTTTACATGCCCTCGGGCTCCGGTATCCGACCTGAGCCTTTATCCCGACACGTTTCATCAGTCGCCAG